>OJEJ01000089.1_pt1 | contig 57836 bp, 52 predicted proteins | sample 1593271 | NCBI WGS metagenome assembly OJEJ01 (sample SAMN05416877, study PRJEB24817) | seawater metagenome | isolation source: Sea water | place: Canada:Atlantic | collected 2013-11
TTCATAGTTCCAGTTTCTCAAGTTATTGAGTCTCTGGCAAACACGGGGCGATTCACTGCGCCATCTGTTCTAAGGTTTGGTTGGTTTGTTGATTCAATTCTATTTTAGATTCTAAGGAATCTAAAATAGAAGCAATAACTCGTTGCGTCTTTTTGCAGTCTGGGTATTTGAACTTAATATCACCAACCAAGTGCCTAGATAGTTCAGTTTGACCTGTAGAACCTTCACCAAGAGCTTCAAAAGTTGGTTGGTTATATTTCATAACCCACCCGAAAAATGATTTTTCAATGTTAGAATCTGCTAATCGAGCAATTGTGACATGTGAGTCAACTGTTGTAGTGCTATCAAGTACTTTAATTTGCGCGACACGCCCTAACGTACCAACGCCAGTAGAGTTTATTAAAACATCATATAGTTGTAGCTTTCTATCTTCTGGTATTTTCTTTTTTTCAATGTCGTTTAGTCGAGAGTTTTGCAAGCTAACTTTATAATCCCTTATGCACCTTTGATTTAAAACAGGTACACCTTGTTCACTGTCTTCAGTATATTTAGGTGAAATACCTCGTTTAATTAAGGAACAGCAATCAACTAGTTTAACCTCATTCCAATTACTCCCCATAACCCAACGCCTCCAAGTTTTTACGGATGGCTTTATCAAGCTCATCGCTTTGGCTCATTTGGCTATAAAGCGTTTGGCTAAGCTCGCTCATTTTGGTTTCGAACGGAATACCATCGTCTGCAATATCAGCAGCACCGACATATCGCCCTGGGGTCAATACGTAGTCGTTAGCTTTTATATCGGCAAGGGTGGCTGATTTACAGTAACCGGCAACATCTTCATATTCTTGCTCTTTGTTTGCGCTTTCTGGCTCGATACTATCAGTGGCAAGCTCTTCGCCGCGCCAAATATGGTAGGTTTCGGTTATTTTTGCTATGTCGTCGTTGGTGAGTTCTTTTAGTGTACGGTTAACCATAGAGCCCATTTCGCGGGCGTCTATAAATAGCGTTTCGCCTTGGCGGTCGCGGCGTTTTAGTATGCCTTTTTCGTTATTACCGCGTTTGTCTTTACTTATAAACCACAAACACACCGGAATTTGCGTGGTGTAAAACAACTGCCCTGGTAGGGCAATCATACAATCGACTAAATCGTTTTCGATTATTTTTTGGCGAATATCGCCCTCGCCACTAGTGTTTGAACTCATTGAGCCATTTGCCAGCACAAAGCCAGCGGTGCCATGCTCGCTAAGCTTTGAGATCATATGCATGATCCACGCATAGTTAGCATTACCGGTAGGCGGTGTTGGGTAACCTGCCCAACGGGCATCGTCGACTAGTTCATTATCGGCGCGCCACTGTTTTTGGTTAAACGGTGGGTTTGCCATAATGTAATCGGCTTTTAGGTCGGGGTGTTGGTCTTTAAAAAAGGTATCGCCTGCTATATCGCCTAAGTTGCCCGAAATACCGCGCACGGCTAGGTTCATTTTAGCCAGTTTATAGGTGGTGTTGGTGTACTCTTGCCCATAAATAGACACATTTTTTTGATTACCGTTGTGGCTATTAATAAACTTAAGCGATTGCACAAACATACCGCCCGAGCCACAACATGGATCGTAAATTTTACCTTCGAACGGTTCGATCATATCGGCTATTAGAGTAACAATTGATTTTGGCGTATAGAACTCACCCCCGCCTTTACCTTCAGATGCAGCAAATTTACCTAAAAAATATTCGTAAACACGGCCAACTAAGTCTTCTTCTGTTTTTTCGTTTTGGTTGGCAATGGTGTCGATATTATTAATGGTATCGATTAATGCAGAGAGCTTACTGGCATCAAGCCCTAAGCGTGAAAAGTAGTTGTCGGGCAATGCGCCCGCGAGTGATTTATTGTTTTTTTCAACCGCGTGTAGTGCCGTATCTATTTTAACGGCAATATCGCCTTGCTTAGCGTTGGCTTGAATATACGACCAGCGTGCATCTTCTGGTAGGTAAAACACGTTATCCATCGCGTAAAAGTCGACCATGTCGATGTATTCATCACCGTATTCGCAGGCAATGGCTTTTTTACGCCCTTCAAACTTGTCACTAATAAATTTAAGAAAGATTAAGCTTAAAACAATGTGCTTATATTCGGCTGATTCAACACTGCCGCGTAGTTTATTGGCGGCATCCCAAAGGGACTCTTCAAACCCGACTTGTGTTTTTTTTGCGGCTTTTTTTGTTGCAGGCTTTTTTGATGCAGCGTCCATGTGGTCTCTCTTTGCAAGAATATCAATATAAATTATTGGCTTATCATACCGCAAAGGTCGTGGTTTTTTGAGTTTTAATTAGTAATAAATTGGTATAGGAATATGGGTAAAGTAGTCAAAAACGTTAAAACTAGATAAGAAGGTGACTTGTAACCACCTTCTTATATTAAATGCTATTTAAATGTATACGCATTGAGAGGATTCACTGCTTATGTATTTTCGCCCATTTCGCTTTTAAAAAACTCAGAGAACTGACTTTGTTTACTTTTATCCAAAATAATGAGGTTTTCGACAGTTCTCGTTATTGAGGTATATACAATTTCAGCAGTGTCTTTTTCATCCATGAGGTAAAAAACTGTTTTTGACTCAAGCCCTTTATAGCTGTGCACTGTAGAAAGTTTAATTAAACCACTATTAGGATAAAAATGATTTTTTTTAGTACGCCGTGCTTGATCTAGTTCATTTTTAACGGCTGGAAATTGATACAAAAATTTTCTCAGCTGTTCTTCTGACATATTCTTAAGCTCTTCGAGGGTTAACATTGGATTATAGTGCCGCAGTAATTGATATAACTCTGAATACGTTTCAAACATGCAATGTGTTCTTTCTAACTCATTATACTTGTCAGCTATTTTTCTAACTAAATAAATACTAGATGAAAGTATGACCATATCATTAGGATTGATATTATATTGTTTTATATAGCTTTGGATTAATGTAAAAGCTTCGTCTTCCCAATTCAATGGACAAGCATGATATTTGAGTACTTCAAATCTAAACTCAGGCTGAACTTGAGCGATATCCATTAGTTCTGATTCTGTGTATTTTTCTAATAAATATTTGGTTTGGAATTTTTTAAATATTGGGTTTAACGACGATTGCAGTTCAGTTCTGTAAGAACGTTTTAACTTTTTCCAACTACCAAACCCCTGCGCAATAACCGCTGCTCTCTGTGGCTCTCGCTCGTATATATTTTGCGAATAATCACCAAATAGAACCATCTCACCATTTTCAGCTAAAAAGTTATCTCTTAAAATTTTAACCCATTCATTTTCAAAATCTTGCACTTCGTCTACCAATATTGTTTGGTAACGATCTAATTCTTTATCTTTGAATATGTCATGTTTATATAATTCCTCAAATCCATACTCGTCTATAAGCCTGCTAATATCTTCAGCTAAAACATTTAATTGGGAATTAAAAAATTGATGGTAGTTTGTTACTGCAAAACTTTGCTCATCCCTTTGACCTAAAATATCGCTTATTTTATCTTTAATCAGGTTTTTTAAAGTAATATTAAAAGTAATAATAAGCACCCTTTCGTGATGCCTATTATAAGCATTAACAGCGCGGCTAGCCATTACGGTTGTTTTTCCGCACCCTGCAACCCCCATAATTTTTGACTGGCCGTTTTCACTAACTATTAATTTTTTCTGTTTTTCATCAAATGGAATTTTTTTGCCTTGCTTTAGTACATGCTCACTTGGCATTAAACGCCTTTTTAAATCATCGTAAACGCGGTCATCAAAAAGTGTATGTGGTTTAAAACCATTAATTTTATTTAGTAAACCTGCAAGTTTATCTTTTGTATAGGCTATTGACTTATCCCTAGAAAGATTTTTCTTAATTCTTGAAAATCCTTCAGCTCTACGATTGTACGTATCAAAATTAATATTACCGAGTTTAAGGTTTTGCGTTAGTTCACTCAGTTTTGCTTTTACGAGATGTTCTGCATGTCGGTAAAGTCCATCAAGATCATTTTTATCAGCTTTATGCATATACACTAAAGGAACGACTAGATTAAAGAAGTTTCTATTCTCTAATTTTGCTAATCCAAGAACCGGTAAATGTAACTGGTATAGATTTTTTTTATACATAAATGCTTGTGCTTGCGGAGAAGATATTCGCGATTTTCCTTGCCCACTTTTAACAGCCCATTTGTTTGTTCCATCAATACTATAATTAACTAAATCATAGTCTTTTACTTCAATGACAAAAATAGCTACATGCTTTCTTAAAATAATGAAGTCAGGCTTATCGCCGTCTAAGAACGGGTTAAAAAATACTTCATAAGTGTCATCTAACTCTGTAACTAGATAATTTAAAAGATATAACTCGCCTTCTGTAGGTTTGACTTTTAAACGCGATATATTTTCAAGTGAAGGGTAAACCTTAGCCATACTGAATCACCTACTAAAATGGTAAACCAAATAAAAGTCCAATTGGGGAAATCGGAAATGCAACATCAGTAATTACTTCGGCCAGCGCTTCTGCAGAGGCTTCTGTTATAACTTCTACCGAGTGTTCTGTTACCACCTCACCTGAAAGCACTTGCGAAACAGAATTTTCTAGAGCTGTATTTGACATACCTGAGTTGATCACTACTCCCAGATCAAAACTATTAGCTACCTCACTGGTAGTTACTATTGGAATATCTGGATAGGCAGCCAATGTATCGTTTATATAGCTCAAGCTATCTGTTGCTTTAAGCTGAAGTTCTGCTGCAATATCGTCATCGTCCATTAAAGTAATATCGGATATTGGGTGGTTAGTCTCTTCAAATAGCATGGCATTGATGCCCTGTCGATTTAGAAGTTCAGTAACTTCCTGTTCAAAAACAATGCCTTTTATATTACTAATATGCCCTGTCATTGCGCCAGGGTCTAGGTTGTCAAAATAGGATAGAATATCGGAATTACTAGAACTATTTAACTGGGTGTAGCCACGCCTAACAGCCTCAAATACATCTTCTTGAGCGATCACTGCTGCCTAACTCCTTTTAGTAATTCAACTATTTGCTTATAGCTAGATTCTAACATTGGGTGTACCAAATGCCCTTTTACTTCCTGGTACTTCCCATGCTTAGGAGCATTTGATTTTGCTATATATTGTGCGGTTAATCCTTTTTCTGTTTCAAATTCAGTGTTTGCTCCAAGTTTTAATAGTTTACTGACTGACTCTAAATATCCATTACTGGCAGCAAGCATTAATGGCGACCAACCTCGATCAGTTCTAATATCAACACTTGCGCCATTTTGGTGTAGTAATTCAATAGTATCAACTTGATTATATAAAGCCGCTTGGTAAATTGCAGTGCGACCTTTTGTACTTTTCAGATTTACATCTGCGCCATTCTCAATGAATAGTTTAATGCATTTATTTAGGCCATTTTCAGCAAGTAAAGCTAACGCAGTTAACGAAGCTCTATTTCTGGCATTGGTGTTAGCGCCTGCAGTGATAAGGGCCTCTATTATTTCTACATCACCTTTACCTATAGCCATAATGACTAGAGGTTCAGCTTCTTCATTTTCAACGTCAGGATTTACTCCATCATCAAGTAACTGAAAAACTATGTCCCTTTGGCCATTTTTATAAGCTAAAATTAACGCCGCCTCAGAAAACTTAGCACTGAATACCGCTCCAGCCCTAAATAGCATGCTTACGACTTCAGTTCGCTGCTTAAAAAATGCCCCTGTTACAGCATTCCAACCATCGTTATTGCATATACTAACTGACGCGCCATGCTTTAATAGAAAATCAACGGCTTTTACTCGGCCTTTAATTGAAGCCCAAATAAGAGGAGTCCAGCCTGTGCTATTTCTGATGTTGACCTCTGCACCACACTTAATCATTAATTCTGCTAAATCAAAATACTCATTTTCCAAACATAACAATAAAGCACTACTCATTTGTTTAGGTCGATAGTTTGGGTTAGCACCTTTTTTAAGAAGAGCCTCCGCTATATCTAAATAACCAAGGTCGATACTTAGCCTCAGGGGATTGTGCTCTGAGTGATTTAAATGAAAGTGGGTGTTATGCACCAATTCTTTAGCTATATCTAAAAATCCATTTTCTAAAGCTAATTCAAATACTGTTTTGTTATGCTCATCAAAAACAATATTTATTAGTTCAGGTTGCTGATTCAAAATGGCTTTCAGTGATGACTTATCACCAATTTCTACTGCATTTAATAGTTGCTCTTCCAAAGCTGCCCATCCTTTTTATTTGTTCCATGCACTTTTAATTAATCGACCGGTTTGGTTATAAATACCTACTTGCTCAATATAATGATGAAAATCGCTATTTTGCGCGACGATTCGGTTGGCTGACTGCCAATCAACATTCGTTCTCTCTTGTGCTGGGATAAGTATTTGACTATCAAATAACGACTCAGTATCAAGTATCAGAACACCAATACCGTGTAAGCTTGATAGCATTTGCAACTCGCTTTCTACATCACAGTTTAAACCAGTAGCTACTAAATAACCAAAGTTAGCCCAGCTAGAGTTTGAAACCGCCTGAAAAAAGTATTTACGTATATTGCCTTTTGTAAGGTGTTTTTTGACTTCGAATGACCAAAGCCTTACCGAACTATGATTACCACTGCGAACGCAACTACGTACAACTTCATCCCAACTTTGATCTAGTGGCTCTAGGGCTACTATGTCTGGATGTAACCAGTGGTTACCACCACTGCCATGAGAGTTTGCTGATTTCCGTTCGTCTATTCGCTGACAATATAAATTGAGGTCTTTACTTAAATACTCGATGAGCAGAGGGTAAAGCTCATGCTCGGTAAAACTCTGGGATATTAATGGTGTATCAACCTCAGGGTCATCTATTTCCTCTGATTCATCTTTAATAATCGTAGTGCTAGGGGTTGTATCCCAATAATAAATTCTTGGCCTTGGTTTATCCCGCGTTGCTACGTTTACACAGACTTTTTTAGCTGTTCGTGTTCTTTGCCCGCCGACTTCAGCAGCCAACTGTGCGATTAGCTTTTCTTCAGTATCATAACGAGGGTTAGTTTTTTTTTCGGCAATCTCTTGCGGATATCTTAATATAAATTCGGTTGCCAAATCACGAGCTGTAAACTTTTTCTCTGGGTTAGCTTTAAGCGTTTCAATGATCATTTCTACGCGAGTTGTCATTAGATAGCTCCAACCATTTTTTTGTCTAATTCTGCTTTATATTTCTGACAAATGTTTGAAGGACTAATATTACTAAAATTATTAAGAGAAATTTGAATATGAGGAGGTGAATTAGTGATTTGCATTTTAAAGCTCCTTTTTATAATGCTATGAAGGACACATTAACATAAACAGGGGCTTATCCAATATTTAAACTATACTAAAATAAGCTTTTTCTAACTTATAAGTTAGAAAAATATTTAGTAAGAGTAAGTATAGAGAAATCAGATCACCGGATAACAAACTAAAAGAGTGAGATAAAAAAGCGCCCTAATAAAATCAGGACGCTTTGCGTTTAGGACAAATAAACAGGTTTTATACAAATTTAAATAACAAATATTTGAGCATGATTTTCATACTACGCTTATTACTTTGGCAATATTGCTCATTGTTGATTATGCCAATAGCCATCTTGGTACAGAATAAGGTCAGCGTAATAAACCACGCAAAATTTTGAGTCGATTGGTACTGTAAAAACAGTAACCCTGAGCCACTAAAAGCAATAGTCGAATAGATAATTTCTATTCGATAACCACGGATAGCTTTTAAGATTTTGAGCATTAAAAGCCGTCATCAAATGCATCAAAATAATCGTCTTCTATTGACCCTTCTATTTCGTGCACTGTCATTACTCTGTCTGGCTGGCCTATAACATTGCCACCAACATCTACGATATTAGCGCTCGCATTTGTGATAGGTAATCCTGTTGAGGGATTAATAGCAATATCATTAGCGTCATTATTTTTCATTTTTTAACCTTATTAATCATTAGTTTCTACTTTCAAATTTAATGATTTCGTGATAAAAATCAAACTTGTTTGACTGCGCAGCTCAGCAACAAAAAGTTTGAGTTAAGTTACTCGCCCTTCCCTTACTCCACCTAATTTTTATTAAGGAAAAATCCTTTCCTCTTTATCTAAAAAGTTCATTAATAAGTTTAATTTTAAGGCTATTTTTGTCTGAAAGACGTTATTAAAACGCATTTTTCGCACGAAAAAATGAAAAAAGAGCGTCTCAGAATGAGACCAATAGCTCGCGTAATACATTGGAGGCGAAGCCGGAAATGTGTGGAGTCGCGCGAATGTACAGCTGGTCTGTACCAACCGCGATAGTGTTTCGCATCAGCGAAATTCGATTAAAATTTTGCAAAAATTGATATCGAACCATCTATTTTCGTAGGAAATTACAGCAGATGAAAAATGCAAATTATGGGGCACCCATTGCATTGTCAGGCGCGGCAGTATGGCGGTTGGTACAGAGCGTAGCGAGGTGCATTCGCGCTGGGTCTACAACGCTAGCGCGATAGCGCGTTGAGTCAGCTCGTTGCGGAGCAACACCAGAGCTGGCGTGCGTTTTAGGCCCTATGGTTGAGTAGCGAAGCGACGAGGCCATCCGCTGAAAGCGGCTTTTCTCAATGGTTTCATCCCTCGTTTCATTAAAAGAGCAAACGCACAACGTCTTGCAATGAATACCGTAATATTTTTGCCTAATTGAAATAAAGAATAACCTATAAAGTAAAGCCTCCTCTTAAAGAGGAGGCTTTACTTTATAGGTTTAATTCACACAAATTTTCTACGTTTAAAAACACGCTTAATAAAAATAAAAAATAAATTGGATAATTTTACATAAAACGCAATTAGTTCGTTTTCCGACATCCTATTTAGAAATTCCGAAATATCGCAACCTCATAGGAGTTTATAAATATGAATGACCAAAAACATACCCAACAATTTTCACAAAACAGTGAACCAACTAACACACCTAATCCATTACACCAATTAAGAAAAGCCGATAGCGTGCTTAGTATTGTTCAGGCTGACATTCCTCAACCATGCATCATTGTACCTTCGATATTAACTGCCGGAGAGGCTACACTGCTTGCTGCCGGAGCTGGCTCTGGAAAAACCTATATTTCTCAGTATATCGCTGCGTGTGTTGCTGCTGGCACTACTAGTTTTGGTAATGAGCCGTGCGAAGCTAAAAAAGTTTTGTATATTGATGCTGAATTAGGCCTGCATCAGATACAAACACGTTTTGGCAATATTTTTAACGCGATAAGCGCTGGGCCTGGTGACCCATTTTTTAGAGTAATTCATAGAAAAAGTATTCCAGGAGGAATACCTGACCTTGCAACACCTGACGGTTTTGATGCACTCGCCAGTGATATTGAATGGGCCGATGTAGTGATTTTCGATAACCTATCCGCACTGTATACATCCGCAGAGGAGCTCAATCAAAACGACTGGAACTACTACAACAAATGCATTGACGCATTGCGAAACGAAGGAAAGGCAATTTTGATACTTCACCACACAGATAAAACAGGCAAAAACTACCGAGGCCATACTGAAATTGCGCGTGCTGTTGATAACGTGCTCATCGCAACAAAAGATTTAAAAGCCAGCACCAATTCAGTGACTGTGGTTGATATAGCGCAGTCTAAATCACGTAACGGCGCCAGTAGTGAAAAACTTATGAGTATCGCGTTTGGTGATATATATAACGATGGGCGATTTTTGATGATTCGCGCTAAATAAGCGAGCAATTTTGCATGCTCGGGAGTTATATAAATTATGACTCCTGATTTAGTGAACACGAATGCAAAACGATAACGACTATACTCACCAATACGCCCGCTATTTTGATATTAACATGCGATATAACGTAGGTGCTAACAACTATCAAAAGGGTGTAAACCGTACTGCTCTAACAGTCCTTATTGCGGTTAGGTTTTCTATTGTCGCGCCAGTGATTATTCGCTGGCTGTATAATATTAGTCAACCTCAAGCGCTTGCCCATTTAAATAAGTTAGTGGGTGAAAAGCTGTTAACGATGGTCCCTACACATAGAAGCCCTGATGGGCGAGTTTATATTCCAACTTACTCAGGAGCTAAATATGCACAGGAGCAAACCAGCATTGACACTTACTTTCGCTCAAAATCAAACCCCGCACTGCAGGTTAACCACAACCACATAATGCACGACTTAATGAATGCATTTATTGCCCTGCGCGGATTACATAACCATACCTCAGATGGCGTTTACAGGCCGCTATGGACAGGATTTTTATCTGAGCCAGAATTTAAACGACTATATAACCAAAGCAGTGCGCGGATTGTAGACGGTATCGCCGTATTACCAGATAGAACCGTCGTTGCTATCGAGATTGAGAATTCATTTAAGAATAAAGCAGCGCGACAAACAATTTTACTCAAGTACCTGACTTCACTTAAAGCGGGCCATTACCAACAAGTATTTATATTTTCACAATCTATGCAAATATTTGATGATGTAAAAAGATTACACACCCAGTTAATGACAGAGCTCCCAAAGCGGATAAATAAGAAGACCCAACAGCCATTTATGACTCACGAAGACGCTGAGTTACTACAATCTGCGATTGTGTATCGCACAAAATTTTGTGATGAAATTACAGCGCTGTTTTATTCCTAAGTCGAAATATAAACGTGAAACAATATGATTACCTCATAAAAAAAGCATCGTTTGATGCTTTAGTGTTTTTTATTGCGGCTACAATACAGCGCAATTGTTTTAAATGTTAAATGCCCTATATAGCAAGCCGCTACTGTAAGCGTATAAGATTGAGTAGTAGATAATATTAAATAGGTTTTATTTATTAGCCCATTATAGTAAAGCCAACCGAAGGCAATAAATATAAAGCCAAACATACTAAATACTTCTGCTATAGCGTTAGCGATAAACTCAATCCATTTCTTCTTCGTCATAGCTATTGTCCTTTTTGTCCTTGTCACTTTATATAAGTACATAGCAGAAGATTTATTAGCCTTTTACCTTGCTTTAAAAATCAATAACAAAAATAAAAGAGAGCGAACTTAGTTCGCTCTCTTTGTTATTTTGTCAGGTTACATTATGCGATTAAGACAACGCATTCGTGCCCTACCGCCAGGTCAATCGCTATATTGCCCTCCCCCTGCACAACCATCTACTCAGCAGATAGCATGACGAGGCTCATTTGATGTGCAGTGAATCACCTATTAGCTCTTCAGATTATGTAGCTTGTATAGCGACAAGCTGAGTGCAATTTTTTGGGGTAATGGATATGCAGGTATGTTTATGGCTTTACATTAATAATTACATTCGCTGCAAGGGAATTACAAAGCGTACCCAGTAGTTCACTTAGAGTTTGTATATTTTCAATATGTTTCAAGGCGCTACTTTTCTATTGTGCTAATGCAACTTTCTAAAAGATAAATTTAATCTTCGCTAATATTTTCTTTATTGATATAAGAAATAATATCCGTGCTTGCAAAGTACACGTCAAACATTATTATTAATAATAACTATAGTCGGAGAGTAATGATGACTGAATTTTTAATGATGATTTTTCCAGCGATAGTCCTCACTATTGGCTTTGCATATATAGTGGTAAAGGATAATAAAAAAATGCAGTTAAAGACTCAGATTGAAGTATAAAAAAGCGAGCCTACAGGCTCGCTAGAGTTTATGAGCTTTCAATTAGCCGTAACCAACTGTCTTCTGCAGCTGCAAAATACTCATTGGGTTTTAGCATAAACAGTTGCTCAAATTCTGCAGAAAATAAATTGCAGAAGTTCGTTATATCTTCAATATGTATGAGTAAAAAGGCATACATTTCAATACCCTCCAAATACCGCTCTGAGAACTCAGGATTAGCAGCTAATAACTGTTGAGAAATACTAATACCCAGCACACTCCCCACGCTATCTCGGTGTAAATAAATGTAATTGGTGAAACCTATTTCTAGTGTTTGCTTATCAATAACATCAGCTAATAGTAAAATGGTGGAAGCATCTTCCCACGGTGATTTACTAGCGCGTACATATTGGCGTATAAACGGTGATTTTTGTTCTTTCATGATTTTTCCTAGTTAATTTGTCCTAAAGCTAACTAGGCATAAGTCAGGAGAAAAATTGAAAGGTAATAGATAAACGACTTAAATTTGCAAAACACCTCAAAAACATTAAGGTTAAGTTACTATTTCAAATAATGAGGGTTAGAAATGAGTGATTTTATATGGTTATTACCAGCTGCTGTGTTGACGATAATTTTAATTAGACTTTTTCAACAAGCTAAAAAAGTAGATTAAGTAAAAACAATACAAAACTTTTGGGTATAAGCGTCGGTAGTTAAAGTGACCTAAAAGTCACTTTAGGGCCTAAAAACGGCTTAATGTTACCTAAAAGGCACTTTATTCTGAGGAGCAAAAAATGCTAATGTGTATTTTAAGCTTTTAATTTGATTTACACTCTATTGTATAGGGGCCCTAAATGAGATTAGCCGGTATCGACTTTGCTTGGCATTAACAGAGCCAAACGCTTTACTTGCAAAAAAAATAGACGCTATAGTATCCATTAATTCTATTTAAAATCCATTTTAGATACAACTGTGTCTATTTTATTTGGAGGTATATTATTAATTAACTACTATTAAGCGAAGGTGATGTGTAGCTGGCTTTTGCTGAGCATCTAAAAGAACGTCGCAAAAAAGCAAAAATGTCACGTGAAGCGTTAGCCAAAAAAAGTACAGCACCTGCTTCCACAACAAAAAAAGTTTGAAGTTACTCGACTAATTTCATTCAGGCAGCTATTACTTTTCTGGCAAATAGTCGACGACTTAACTCGTTTATATAGCTGAACAAAAGTGCCAGCTCGAGACAAGAATGCGCCAACGTCTATCGATATTATTGAAGTATTATTAAATAATATTGATTCAAAGGTTATGTAGCCTGTGTTTTTAAGCTTTAATTATGATCTCGATTTAACGCAACGAGTTGCAATGTATTACTTTTACCACAGTGATAAACCCCTTCACTTATTTCTCGCTCTACTTCATGAAAAATAATAAATGAAAGTGCTGAAAAATCATTAATAAACATTGGTTGAGTATATAAAAGCGATTCGTCTTTTGGGCCACCGGTGTTGTTATTAAGTTGCACAGGCGTATAACCTTCAATTATGAGTACACCATTTTCTGATAACCCAGACACACACTGAGAATGCACCTGCTTTCTAACTGCTGGAGGAAGGTGTGCAAATATCATAATAATTGCATCCCAGCTATTTTCAGCTATTAGATACTGTGACAGATCACTGTGAACAATTGTTATCTCAACTTGTTGCTCTTGTGCTAAGGCTTTAGCCTTAGAAAGGGCGGCACTTGAAAAGTCAACTAAAGTAACTTCGTAACCTAGCTTGGCTAGATAAACAGCATTACGCCCTTCCCCTTCAGCTAAACACAATATTTTTTTGCCCGTAATGTAATGTGTATTTGCTTTTAAAAAATCATTAGGCTCTTTGCCATAAGCATAGTCACTTGATGCAAATCGATCGTCCCAAAAGTCAACAGGATTATTCATTATTAAGCCTTATTGTTATCAAAGTTAGTAGGGTTGTTAGTTTGATTTATCTGATAACTTCTCTGGTTTTGCCATCCACTCTCTGCCTTTTAACATGCCTAACCAATAAATAGGCGGCAACAACTTTTCTTTTAGTAGCCAAGCAAGTCTAGATGGGCGTTTACCATTAATAATCCATGACGGAAAGCTATTCATTACTTTACCACCATAACCAAATTCAGCTAATACGACTTTGCCAAGTTCAACAGTCAGTGGACAGCTACCATAACCGTTATATATAGCTTGATATTTAGATAATCCTCTCGCATATAAAAGATTAGTAGCAACAACTGGTGCCTGCATTCTTGCTGCAGCAGCCGTTTTTGCGTTTGGCGCATTAGTAGCATCACCTAATGCAAAAATATTACTAAACTTTTTATGCTGTAGTGTTGATTGGTCAACATCTATCCAGCCATTTTCATCAACAAGTGGGCTCACTTTAATAAAATCTGGAGCAGATTGAGGGGGCACGACATGCAACATATCAAACTTAACTTTTTCCACAGATTCATTTTCGCCATTAACCACTTTAAAAGTCGCTATTTTTTGCTTTCCATCAACAGCAATTAACTCATGATTGAAATTCATATTGACATCGTACTTTTTAATATACTCTAGTAGAGCAGGTACATACTCTTTAACACCAAAAAGAACTTCGCCTTTATTGTAAAACTCCACATCTATATTATTAATTACTTTGTTTTTAAACCAGTAGTCCGATGATAAATACATGGCTTTTTGGGGAGCTCCGGCACACTTTATCGGCATTGGTGGCTGAGAGAACACCGCCTTTCCCTTCTTGAGGTTTTGCACCAACTCCCAAGTATAGGGTGCTAAATCGTACCTATAATTTGAGGTTACGCCATTTTCACCTAATGTTTCGCTGAGCCCATCAATTTTATGCCAATCAAGCTTAATTCCAGGACATACTACCAAGTGTTCATACTTAACCGTTCTACAACCGTCAATTATTACCAAGTTTTCATCGGGTATAAATGCAGCTGCCGCACCTTTAAGCCACTTTACACCATCAGGTATTACCGACGCTGTAGTTTTAACCGTTTGTTCAGGAGTAAAAACCCCTCTGCCAACTAATGTCCAACCAGGTTGGTAATAATGTATTTCATTGGGCTCAATGATAACTATTTCACTCTCTGGTGAACGTGACTTAATACTCGCAGCGACAGCGACACCACCTGCCCCAGCACCTATTATCACAATAGGGTAAGAAAAATCAGCTTTACTGATTTGCGTTTCACCATTATTTTTTAAACGTCTAATAACGCCACTTAAATCATAGCCCGCTTTTTGTGATAAATTTAAAATCTCTTCATGAGAATATGTTTTTGGTGCACTCATGGCCCATAACGTGATTGAGCGAGTACCTGTTCTACAATAAGCTAAAATAGGTTTCGGTAAGTCTCTAACAATATTTTCAAAGTTTTTAATATCATCATCGGTCACCTTACTACTTACAACAGGTAAGTAATGGCAATTTAAGCCTAAATTATTTGCTTGTTTTTCTATTGCAGCAAAACTAATTTGATCAGCCCCCTCACCATCAGGCCTATTACAGACAATAGATTTAAAGCCTTGCTCTTTTATATGCTGCAAATCGTTCAGCGTTATCTGTGCTGATACAGATAATTCAGGTGTTACTCGCTTAAAGGTCATAATCGTTCACCCTCACTATTTGCACTAACCATTGAATAAAGAATCCCTGAACGAGTGCCCGTTCTGCAATATGCAAGAATAGGTTTTGGTAGCTTACTAAGGGCAAACTCGAATTCTTGCTTGTTTTCTTCTGTAATAGCACCGCTAATGACTGGTAGATAATAAGTTAATATACCAAGCTCATGAGCTTGTTCATTAATAGAAGAAAATGAGGGCTGTGTTTCGCACTCACCATCGGGTCTGTTACAAATAATGCTCTTAAACCCCATTTTTAATATTTCCGTACAGTCTTCAATATTTATTTGGGGTGAAACTGATACATCATCAGATAACTTTTTAATATTCATAACATCTCTCCAACTATATTGAATTAACAGGAACTCTAATAAAAGGTTTGCCTGTCTGTTCAGATATTAAAAATTGGCCATTTCTCAAGTTACATTGAATTGCTGGTAGTAGTAATTTAGGCACTGCTAATGTCGCATCTCTTTTTTCACGCTTGGTAATGTATTCTTGCATTGTTACACTTGGCGAGACTTGAACATTTTCAGATTTGGCTTGAGCAATTGAAATACAAGAGAGTGGTGATGAACCTTCTTTAGGGTAATCATGACCTAAGTAAACCTTTGTATCATCACTCAAAGTAAAGAATCGCTGGATTGTATTATATAAATCTTTTGCACTACCGCCAGGGAAGTCACATCGAGCAGTCCCAAGGTGGGGGGCAAACATGGTGTCACCGACAAAAATTGAGTTATTAACTAAATAGCTTGCGCAAGCAGGTGTATGACCCGGTGTATGCCAAACGGTTACATTAAGATCACCAATATTAAATGTATCACCTTCTTCAAATAATACATCGTACTGACTTCCATCGCTTGGCGTGTCATCACACATTTCGAATACAGGTAACCAAGTATCTAATACTGCTTTGATACCGCTGCCAATGCCTATTTTTCCTCCAACCTTTGTTTTTAGATAGTGGGCAGCTGTTATGTGATCTGCATGAACATGAGTCTCTAAAATCCATTCATTCTGTAAATTGTTGCTATTAATAAACTCAATCACTTTGTCTGCATTAACAGTTGATGACTTTCCTGAAAAAGCGTCATAATCAAGTACAGAATCAATAACAGCGCACTTACTTGTTGCTTTATCAACAATAACATAAGTAAAAGTAGCGGTTGTTGTGTCGTAAAATGTTTCAACGTTCATAGTTTTTTCCTTCTAGATTAACTCTTTAGAAATAATAAAAATGGCGATTATCAAAGTGAAAAAGGCAAAGAACTTTTGCAATGAAGCACCGTCTAATTTACTCGCTACTTTTGTTGAAATAGCCATACCGATAAAGGTGGCAACGAGCATAAGTGGAAGCAACGGCACTTCGAGAGAAATACCTGCTTGTAAATCGCCAACAAATCCGAGTAATGATTTAAGCGCAATAATAAAAAGTGAAGCACCAACCGCGTTTTTCATCGGCATACCTAAAAACAAAACAAGTGCAGGTATAATTAAAAAGCCACCTCCAGCCCCTAAAACACCTGTCACTAAACCAACTACAGCGCCTTCAGTCATTATTAAAGCAACTCTAGAACTAGAGTTTGAGATAGCAGGTGCGGAGTTAGTTACAGTTTGAGATTTATACGCTTTACGTAACATCATTACAGCCGATGCCAACATTAAGATGGCAAATAAAACCATAATCGCTGTATTTTTAGTGATATGTATGGGCGACAAAAGTATGTCGTCAGGGATATTTGGCATTAAAAAAGCACGAGTAAGATATACAGCTACAATTGACGGTATCGCAAAAAGTATTGAAGCTTTTATGTCAACTAGCCCTTCACGAAAATATCGAATTGCTCCAAATGCAGCTGTAGCTCCAACTAAAAGTAATGAATATCCAGTTGCGATATCTGGTGAAATTCCCATTAGGTAAACAAGTATAGGAACTGTAAGTATTGAACCCCCTCCCCCTATAACACCAAGAATTAGCCCCATAAAAACGGCCATTAAATATCCAAGAATAACCATACCGCAAACCTCAAACCAAAAAGAATATAATATAATTAAATGTTATAACAACTAAGAGGGAATATGTCTAATTAAAAAAGGTGAATCACGCAATCTATTTTTAAGATAATGGAAAATCAGCCAGCGAAATAATTTTTATCAACATTAAAGCCATTGATTTATATGAATAAAAATCAACATTAGACAACCCTAATGTTTAAAACAAACAAATACAGCCTTGTCAATTTAATTTTTAAGATATAATATAACATCTTACTTTTTGTAAGGGCTAAGTATGAATCAAATTAAATTGATATTTTTTTTACTGCTGTTTTCTAATTCTTTATTTGCAAATCAAGACAAGCATAGTTATTCAGAAATAGACCGAATAACTGTAACCGCTTCTCCTTTCGCTACTAAGGTTCTTGATTCTGCAGCAGCAATAAAAATACTAGATGGGCAAGAAAAGAGATTAAAACAGACTTTATCTTTAGGTGATTCATTAGCCAGTTACAGCGGTGTTAGCTCAATATCAACAGGCAGCCAGTCTGGGAAGCCAGTGATCAGAGGTTTGAGTGGAAATAGAATAAAAATTTTATGGAATTCAGTGGCGCAAGACTTTTTACAGTTTGGTGTTCGTCATCCTCCAGGTTTAACACCTGTACTGGCCCAAAGAATAGAGTTAGTAAAAGGGCCGATGAGTGTCTTATATGGTGCAGATGCAATAGGTGGCGTTGTTAATTTAATAAGCAGTGATATTCCCATTGGCGCAGATAACATTATTTCTGATGCTAATGTAGGGCTATCGTATCAAACGAATAACTCACAAAAAGATTATAATATGAGTTTGTCAGGTGGCTCAAACCGATGGGGCTGGAACGCAGCTTTAACTGAGTCTGCGGCTGATAATTTCAAAACACCAAACACTCAATCTTATTACGATTCACAAACACTAAATGCTCCGAAGTTTACCGGTAAAATTCCTTTTACAGACTTCAATATTAAAAATGCTGATGTCGCCATAGGGTATTCCGCCCACCACTTAAATGCGGACTTTCGCATAAATATTTGGAATAACGATCAAAACTTCTTACAACCGAATGGCCTTCCTACAGGTCAAAAGTTACGTAACGAAAACTTTGCAGCAAACTTAAATTATGAGTTTTTATCTGAGTGGTCAGCTAATATTAAACTAAGTCTACAAAAGAATGAGAGGGATGCAGTAACAGGCGCTTCCTATCAACAATTAACGGAATATAATAAAGATTTAGCTATCTCTTTAGAGCGAAAGCAAGCCACTATTTCACTCAATCACCCACAAGTACATGGTTGGAAGGGCCAATTTGGCACTGAGCTTGTTAGTAAAAAACAGAATACCTCAATCGGCACACTTGTACCGGATGCTGACTATAATTCCAAAGCGATATTTTTATATGAAGTATTAGACTCAGATCTATATATAGCTGAGTTCGGTGCTCGCTATGACTCAATAAAACAACAAGCTATTAATACAGAACAAGCATGGGTTAATGATTTTACAGAACACCAATGGCAGGCACTGAGTGGATCAATTGGTATAACATGGAAGCTTGACAACCAATGGCTATTGATGAACAGGGTTGCGCGAGGTTTTAGAGCTCCTTCAATATTCGACCTTTACGCAAATGGTGTTCATGGTGGTGTGGCTGCATATCAAATAGGTAACCCTGAACTAAAAGAAGAATATTCCTTAAATAAAGAAATTGGCTTAACTTATTTAGGAAATAAACTAGGTAGTACAATAACCTATTTCCATAACAAAATAGACGACTATATATACCAAGCAAACTCCTTATCGTTTGATCAAGACTCCTCACTCCCCATATACGTTCAAAAACAAAACAACGCCACTATGGGTGGTGTAGAAGCTGAACTAAATTGGAAGATTAATAAAAAAACCTCCGTCGAAGCAAACTATACATGGATCAATAGTGAGTTAGCGCAAACAACTGAAGAACTTCCTATGATGCCTGCGGATAGTGGCTACATTGCAGTGAATTATTTGTTTGACAATACAAAGCTAACAAAAAATCTACAGCTCAACGCTAACTATTCTTTTTATGCAGATAAACAATCAGCTGGGGCTTATGAGCCATTCTCCCAATATGATGATTTACCTTTTGGAACCGCGTCAACTAAAAGCTATGGGCTTTTTGGGATTAGTGCATCGGCAGATTCGCTGTTGCTTGATAAGCCTTTTTTTATTCAACTTAAAATAGATAACCTTTTTGATAAATCATATCGAAATTTTTTAGATACTTATAAAGGTTACACATTAGGAATGGGGCGAAATGTTCGTTTATCTGTATCCATTCCTTTGGTATAACCCTGTGGAGATTAAAATGAAATACCTCGTCAAGCTCAGCTTTTATTCAATTATATTAGGTACTCTCGCAACTGCAATGCTAGATATTTGGAATTGGAGTCGACATTACCTATTTGATACCCCGCTCACCAAATATGAATTTATAGGCCGGTGGATGCTTTATATGTTTGATGGTCAGTTTTACCATACTTCTATAAAAGCATCTCCAGCACTGCCCTATGAGCTATTAGCTGGCTGGTTAGGCCATTATTTTATAGGTATTGTATTTGCTGCCCTTTTACTCCTTGTATTTGGATTAAAATGGCTTGAAAAGCCAATGTTTAAACCTGCAATAATCATAGGTATGGTTACCGTTGTTATTCCTTATTTAATCATGCAACCGGGTATGGGAATGGGTATTGCCGGTTACTTAACTCCCAACCCCATGTTTGTTATTACAAAGGTAATTGTGTCTCATGTTGCTTTTGGGGTTGCACTTTACATCGGTGGAATATTAATCAAAAGCGTTAAAACTAACAGGTAAAACCAATGCAATAAGCTTCACACCAGCCGTATTACCGTGAGCTGAAAATTAAAAGCGAGAGGCTTTATGAAAAATATACTATCTAATATTTTTAATTTACTACTTTATAACCAAAAGGTGACCTATGAAATACACTGAAAAATTCCAAAACTTGGCAAATATAGCCCAAACTCAAGTCGAAAAAGTAGAAGCCAATACGGTCAACCAGTTGATTGCATCGGGGGCAATAGCACTTGATATAAGAGACCCTGATGAACATGCAAATGGCCATATTACAGGCTCATTAAATATAAGTCGGGGAAAATTGGAAATGCTCATAGAATCTAATCTTCCAGATTTAAATACTGAAATATTATGCTACTGCAATGCTAATAACCGAGGGGCATTATCGGCGGCCACCCTCAGGTCTATGGGTTATGTAAATGCAAAATACATTGCAGGCGGTCTAAATGAATATAAAAAAGTAGCATAAAAATTAGTTAGATTCTTGTTACAAATGCTTGTCCTGTCCAACGAAAAGGACCGGGATTAGAGCTTAGGTTAAAAGTAAGTACTAATTTAAACTTACTTTTAACTATATATTATTAAAGCCCTCACTTAACTCTAAAAAAACAATTTTTGATATTTAGTTTTTTCATATTATGAACGAAGAAAAGCTAATTACGTTAGGGTCTGTTGATCTTTCAAGGTTAAATTTGCAGCAGTCTGTTTGGTATTTAGGCAAGGCAGAGCCTATGTGGTGTGGTTATTCCCCATAAATAGGCGATAACGCAGCATCAATGCCAAACAGGCGCTGCCCGAAGGGTTCTGCCTAGAAACGATTTACTCTTTGTTGCCTACATGGATGTAGGTAAGGGGCGTGAGCAGGACGCGGAAGCTTTGCTTGGTTTTTACTTAGCCCACTAGGTTACAAACCTCGCGCCGCGATTAAACCGCCCCTAGTTTGAACAAATTTTAATCCGCAAAGGTCAACAGAGCCTAATATCTAACCTTGAGTTATAGAACATTTCGTCTTATTTAATTAAATATTAGCTTTAAGTATAAACTTCATTTAAAACTTATACTTTGCAGTCATTAAAAATCAACAAGTTAAAATTTACATAAATTAATCAAGCGATATTACTAAATCAGCAGTTTTATTCCTTAAAAATTGAGGGGTTTCATGAGTTAACAACACAATTGTTTTTTTAGCTAACCAAGGAGCCATATTAGCCCATACTCGACACGCCATTGATTCGTCAAGATTACTAAAGGGTTCATCTAAAACAACTAGTTCAGGGCTTCGAAGTAATAATCTTGCCAAACAAATACGTCTTGCCTGTCCGCCAGAGACAATACCTCCGGTTTCACCCAACCAATAATTTAAACCATCAGGTAAATTAATCGCCCAATCGTATAGCTCTACTGTTTTTAGAACTGACCAAATATCACCCTCTGAAATGCCATCTAAACCTAATATTAAATTATAACCAAGTGTTCCTGAAAAAATGGCATCACTTTGAGGTAGGTAGCTCACTTTTTTATACCAACTATTAGATGCTATCTCTTGCAGGTTTATTTGGTTAATGTAAACACCTCCATGAGCTGAATCAATGCTTTCAATACCCATTAACAAATTAGCAAACGTTGATTTACCAGTACCAGAGCGGCCAATAATTGAAACACACTGGGTCTGTTTTATAGATAAACTAAGAGGCGTATCTAAGCTTTTAGGTATTTTATTATGATTTTTTATATCAATTTGAATATCGCTTAGGGGCTTAATCTCTTTGTATTTACTTGATGGATTAGAACGGGATAAAGCTGCTAGTTTTGTCGCTGCAAAAGAAGTCTGCCCCCAAGAGCTAAAATGATTAGGTAAACTTTGAACAACCTCATAGGTACCTATCAGCATCATTACGAGCATAATTGCTTGTGCTTCACTTATGAGCTGTTCATTAACTGCAAAAAAAGCACTCACAACCACAACAAACAATGCAATATTTAATAATGAATCAAAAATTAGCTGAACATTAGCAATTCTTGCATTCAGCTGTTCTTGCAGAGAGTTAAATAACGCCAATTCGTCAATAATAATCTGCTCATGATGTTGCATTAACCCTATTGACTTTAGCTCAAAGGCGCCACTTAAGTGCTCAATTATTTTTTGCCTAAACTCGTCCATCATACTGGCATATTTATATGAAAGCTTAGCTGTAAACTTGGTTGTTATTGCAATTACTGAGGTAATACCAAATAATAAAAACAAAGCAAAATACAATGCAAAGTCCAACCAAATAAAGCCGGTAAATACAGTTAATATAGTGATCAGTAATACTGAAATAATTGGCGGGACAATATAACGAAGAAGTAAACTATCAAGTGCATCTAAGTTAACCGTTAGCTTACTAAGCCATTCGCTATCAGAACGAGCTCTCAACTGCTCTATGGTTGATTTTGAAAGATTATTAAAAAGAGATAATCTAAAAACAGATATTAATCTTAAAATAGTATCGTGGTTGTAAATTCTTTCTATATACCGAGAGATCGTTCTACTTAATGCAAAAAAACGAATACCGGAGCCGGGTATATATAAATTTAATATAGAAGTAATGCCCAAGCTTATTGCAATACCCGTTAATGCTGTAGCTGTGATAAACCAGCCCGATACCATCAATAAACTCACACCTGAAATAACAGTTAATAAAGCCCAGAAAACACCTAAAAAAAGACGTTTTTTTTGATTTTGGTATAAAAGTTTAAACCAATACTTCATTGTCATCCTCTGTGCTTTTAATTGATAAATCTAAATGGGCATCAGCAATATTCAAAAGTAATGGGTCGTGCGAGGCAACAATTAATATACGCTCTTTTTTAAGTATTTTAAGCGCACTGATAATATATTTTTTACTCAATCTATCTAACTTAGAAGTGGGTTCATCTAATAAAATCAATGGTGCTGGATTTAATAATACTCTTGCAATACTAATACGCTGAATCTGCCCGCCAGATAAACCTTGCCCATGTTCGCCAATAAGAGTATTTAAACCCGTGTGTTTTTGTAATAACTCTTTATCAAGACCAACAATTCGAAGCGCATCAAACATCTGCTCTTTTGTGGCATTAGGTGCTAACACTTTTAAATTATTAAAAACGGTGTCATTTTTTATCCACCCTCTTTGAGGCAAGTACGCAATGGGTGCTGCTTGCGGATAAATACTCATAGTGCCCGCTATCGGTGCTGTATATCCTGCAAGTGTGTTTAAAAGTGTTGACTTACCTGCACCCGAAGGCCCCGTAATACTTAACATTTGTGCTTGTTGTATATCAATATTAATTGTATGAGGAAGTGGTAACTTCTGGTTGTATCCAATGACTAAGTTTTGCAATCTAACCGCAATGTGTTGCTCTGAACCACTATCAGGTACACTTAAATTATAATACTTTTTACTTGTAGTGCTTTTTTCATCACATTCATCGCTATCAAGCAATAAGACGAGGTTATTAGCAGAGCCTAAAGCAGTCGCTCTGTCATGGTAAAATGCAGCTAAATTTCTAAGTGGTTGAAAAAATTCAGGTGCTAAAATAAGAATTGCTAACCCTGAAAATAAAGTAAGTTCGCTTGCGGGTCCCCAATCGATTGACCCATATAAAGAAAAACCAATATAGATTGCCAAGCTAGCAATCGCGACACTTGTAAAAAACTCTAATACCGTTGAGGATAAGAATGCGAGCTTAAGCGTTTTCATTACAACGGTTCTGTAACCTTCACTATTAACTTTAACCTCGTCATAAATTGCGCTTTCTGAGCGCAATAATTTAATATAATCAAGATTTGCCACTCTATCTAAAAAGTGACCAGCCAAACGCTGACGGATCAATGAATACTTCTGATTAACTTTTTCAGCGCCCATTCCCACCAAAATCATAAATAACGGAATAAGAGGCGCAGAAATAAGTAAAAGCAATGCCGATAGCCAATCAAGCCAAGCAATAACGCTTAATATTAAAATAGGAGATATAATAGCTAAATTTTGCTGCGGCCAATATCTAGAGAAGTAGCTATCCATAGATTCAACTTCTTCTATCCATTGAGCTGCAGAGGCCCCTGCGGAGTGTTTTTTTAACACCAAAGGGCTCGACATCCGCCATTTAGCTAAAATTGATAGCCGAATATCATTTCTGATTCGCACACTGGCTTTTTGACTCAAATTAACTTGCAACCTTATAAATAAAGGTTGGCCAATTAGTGAGGTAAAAAGCACGATAAGGGAGCCATATAAATCATTTAATTGTGCTTTTTCAATGAATAAGGAGTGCGCCAAATAGCTAAAAGTAACCCACTGAATTAAAAGAAGTAACGTGGAGGCTGTTCCTGACAATACAGCCGCATATAGTAAAAATGACTGTTTTTTACTGTAGCGTTTTAAAAACAGCTTGCCAGTGAGAGCTGCACTCTCACTGGCGGGTTTATTTTTCTTAAGCATCTAGTGGTAACCAGTATCCTTAACTTTCCCTCTAAATACCCAGTAACTCCAGCTTGTGTAACCTAATACAATAGGGATAACAAAAAGAAACCCTATAAGTAAAAATAACTGAGAATTATACGACGAAGCAGCGTCCCAAATAGTAAACTTAGGTGGGACAATATATGGCCATTTACTGGCTAATAAGCCTATGTAACTAAACAAGAAAATACCCATTGTTGCTACAAACGGCATACCGTCACTTTGCTTTTTAACTGAACGATAAACAACGTAAGCACAATAAATCACTAAAACAGGAATTATCCATAACAAGCTTATCTCATCAAACCATCTGCTCATAACGCTGTCATCGATGTAAGGGGTATAAACACATACAATTGCAAACATAACTAAAAATGCGACTAGTAATTTTGGCGTAATTTTATAAGCCCACTCTTGTACTTCACCATCAGTTTTCATTATGAGCCAAGTACTTCCCAATAATGCATAACCTACAACCAATCCTAATCCGGTCAATATGGTAAATACACTTAACCAATCAAGCGGGCCACCAGAATATACAAAACCCTCTGTTTCAAAGCCCTGTATATAAGCACCAACGACCGCTCCTTGAGCAAATGAGGCAACAATAGAACCTACTGAGAATGACCAGCTCCATAAATGTTTTGACGTTTTTGCTTTAAAACGAAACTCAAATGCAACGCCTCTAAAAATCAGTCCAGCCAGTAATAAAAAAACACCTATATATAGTGCAGGTAAAAAAACAGAATAAACCAGTGGAAATGCCGCAAGTAAACCCGCACCACCAAGTACTAGCCAAGTCTCATTTCCATCCCAGACAGGGGCGACTGAATTCATCATTTTGTCGCGTGCTTTTTCGTTTGGGGCAAAGGGAAATAAAATCCCCTGCCCTAAGTCAAAACCATCCATTAATACATACATCATGATCCCAAAACCAATAATGCCTGCCCAAATAATGGTTAAATCAAATGGTTGTTCCATAATTTATTCCTTTTCATCGATAGCAACATGTGCTGCAGAAAACGGACGCATAGGGCGCTCAATTTCATCCATCTCATGTGGTGCACTCGCCTTTTCTATTCCGCCTTTAAACACTTTTAATAAGTAGTAAACACCAGAGCTGAATACGAGTGAATAAACGATGATATACCCAACTAAAGTAAATAGTGCCATACCGCCGGTTAGTGAAGGGGTTAGTCCTTGAGCATGGGTCATTTGACCATAAATCAACCAAGGCGCTCTGCCAGTTTCTGTTACTATCCAACCAGCTAAAACAGCAAAAAACGGGCTTAAACTCATTAATCTTAAGCCATTTAAAAATAAAGGCGATTTATAGTACTGTCCTTTTCTTCTTAAGATTAAGCCCCACAATGCAAACCCTATCATTAAAAAGCCAAGCGCAACCATGATTCTAAACGACCAAAATACAATAAATACTGGTGGCTGCTCTTCTTTGGACACTTCTTTAAGGCCTGGTACTTCACCATCCCAGTCATGAGTTAAAATGAAGCTGGCTAGTTTTGGAATTTTTACTTCAAAATGATTTGTTTGCTCTTCTTTATCAGGTATTGCAAATAGTAACAGTGGAACACCTTTTTGTGTTTCCCAGTTACCTTCCATTGCAGCTACTTTCATAGGCTGATATTTAAGTGTGTTAATTCCATGAAAATCACCTACAAGCGCTTGTGCCGGAGCTAAGAAAAGTAAAAACCATAATGCGATTGAAAGCGCTTTTCGGTTAGCTTCAAACTCTCTGTTTTTAAGCAGGAACCATGCGCTTACGCCTGCTACAACCAATGCCGCAGTTAAAAAAGAAGCCAAAGCCATATGTAGAAAGCGATATCCAAACGAGGGAGTAAACAATGCCTCAGACCATGAAGAAACGTGATAAATGCCATTTACTAATTCTAATCCCTGAGGCGTCTGCATAAGGGAGTTAGCTGCAAGTATCCAAAAAGAAGATATAAATGTACCTAACGCAACCATACAGGCGGCGAATAGATGAACACCTTGTGGCACTTTATCTCTACCGAATAATAGTACACCTAAGAAGGCAGCCTCTAAAAAGAACGCAGTCACAACCTCGTAACTCAGTACTGGACCCAAAAAGTTTGCGGTTGCATAGGAGAAGTTACTCCAGTTAGTTCCAAACTGAAAGGACATGACGATACCGGATACAACACCAATACCAAATACGACTGCAAAAACTTGAATCCAAAATTTAGAGAGCCTTTGCCATATTGGATTACCCGTTTTAAATGATAAGAATTCAAAGCCAGCAATTGTGCTTGCCAAACCTATAGTGAAGACAGGGAATATTGCATGGAAACACACAACAAACGCAAACTGTATTCGGGATAGTAAAAGTGGATCTAGTTCCATATCCATTCCTAATATTTTAAAAATTACGCTCTGATCTATTGACCTTAGCAGAATAAAATTTATTTAACTCACCAGTAATTCATAACAGTAAAAGGCTTTTAACAGCGCTTATTCCATTTTAATATATACACCTTAAATTTTAACATAAGGATTATATTTCATCTGATCAAAAAATCAACTCTCAAATAAAATATATAATAAAAAATTCATTGTGCTAATACTAAACTCAGTACTGTTTACACTAATTAGTTGCTTTTAGTTGTTTTATTAGTGTAAACGCGCCACGAATATCACCCACATTAAATCCAATTGCTTTATCTTCAGGGTAATAATGCTGAATAACTTTTTTGACTTCAGGTGTGACTGAGGAGCCATGACAAGCTAAGCACAAACCGCCGGTTGGTATCGCTTTCATGTAACGAAAACTTTGTTCATCGTAATTCGACTTTGCCAATATATTAACCTCAATGCCTTGTTGTTTGAGTTTTTCAAAATCAACCAGTGTTTTTAGTTCCCATTGATCAGCCGTATTGCTGGTGTTTCTGGTGCGTAAGCTAGTACGACCAACAGACCAACCGTCAGTTGACAACTGCTCAGCTATTTTTGGTGCCTGCTCACTACACACTTTAACACCAGCGCTGAGCCCTCCTTTATTGATAGCTGACTTTAACTGCGACTTTAAACTGCTCGAGAATTCTTTTATTCGCTTTTGTGCTTCTTGCTCCAATACACTTTTATCATTTTCACCAAGTGATGTTGAATTTACAGCTAAAGGAGTAAAACCCATGATTAAAATTAAAACTAAGTAGTTTTTTAACATTACTCTTCCCTCTGAGCTCTTGTAAAATAGATTAACTATAAAAGTAGCTATAATTTTAAAGCTGATTTAGTGGTACTTTTAAATAACTTACACCGTTATTATCTGCAGGTGGAAAATTACCAGCCCTCACATTAAGTTGAATTGCAGGCAAAATAAGGCGCGGCATAGATAGCGTTTTATCACGTGTTTCACGCATTTCTATAAATTGCTCTTTTATTACGCCATTGTTGACATGGATATTAGACTCCTTTTGCTCTTTAACCGTTACGCTATGGCGATAATCTCGATCTTCGTTTGGGTAGTCATGGCATACTTGAATCGTTGTTTCATCCGGCAAAGCCAATACTTTTTTTATCGAGTCAAAAAGCTGTGAACTGCTCCCACCCGGAAAGTCACAACGCGCAGTTCCAACGTCCGGCATAAAAATTGTATCTCCAACAAATACAACACTTTCATCAATTAAATACGCCAAGTCGGCAGGTGTATGCCCAGGTGTATGCATTACTCGGATAGTAAGTTCACCTATATGAAATATTTCACCATCTTTAAATAATTTATCGAACTGAGTTCCATTTGGTAGAAATTCTTTTTCTAGGTTAAATAACGTTTTAAATGTTTTTTGGACCGTTTTAATATGTTCACCAATCCCAATTTTTGCACCAAATACCTTTTTGAAGAATGGAGCACCTGAAATATGATCAGCATGTGCGTGGGTTTCTAGCACCCACTCAAGATTTAGCTCATTTTTCTTAATATAATTCGCTATTTTCTCAACCCCCTCCTCTGAAGTGCGGCCAGACTTATAATCGAAGTCCAATACAGGGTCTATGACTATAGCTTTCTTTGTCTGTTTATCAAAAATGACATAGCTAAATGTTTCACTGTCTTGATCAAGAAATTCTTGTATTTCATAGTTTGTTTTCATAAATATTCCCTCGAAGTTAGCCCAAGGAGAATTCCTTGGGCTAACGTTTCATTGAACAGTATTAAAGAGTTTTTTTACTAAAGTACCAATCAACGTAATCGTATCCTTTATCTTTACGACCAGCAGCGTCTTCAACGGTATGTGGTGGTGGTACAATAACTGGTTCGCCTTCTACCCAATTCTCTGGTGTAGCTACTGAATTTTCATCACTGGTTTGTAATGCTTTAACTAAACGCAGGAACTCTTTTACCGAGCGGCCATTGCTCATTGGATAGTAGACCATAGCACGCATTATGCCTTCAGGATCAATAATAAACGTTGCTCTGACTGCCGCAGTATCACTTGCACCTGGTTGCACCATGCCGTATGAATGCGCCACTTCCATAGAGAGATCTGCAATAATTGGGAAAGGTATATTCACACCAAAGTTTTCTTCAATGTTACGTACCCAAGCAATATGTGCATGAATACTGTCAATCGATAAACCTAATAATTCAGTATTCATCGCTGAAAACTCTTCTGCTGCATTTGCGAAACCCATGAACTCGGTAGTACATACCGGAGTAAAGTCTGCTGGATGCGAGAAAAGCACTAACCACTTACCTTTGTAATCTTCAAGTGTACGATTACCATGAGTTGTCTTCGCATTAAATGCAGGTGCTGGCTTGTTTAATTGTGGGAACTGTAATTGTCTTTCATTTTGTTCAGTCATAACATTCTCCTAATTGATGTTTATCGTTTTGACAAGATCAATATCGCATAAGCATATAACAAAAAGCGATATCAAAAACAGATTAACTTAATCAATATTATCGATGAAAAAGTAAGCTTTAAGAGTTAAAAAAGATTACCAATCTCGAAAAGTAAAACTCAATTTTATAAATTTAGTAAAGTATTTACCTTTTATATTAGAAAAATCTAATATAAAGTACAGCTTGTTCTAAATAATTTTATTTCATGAGGAAATTAAAAAATGCAACCAAAAGAAATATCTGCAAATGAAGCTTTCATGTTAATTGAAAGGGAAGATGTAGGAATAATTGATGTTCGTGAACCAGCAGAACACATGACTTCACACATAGAGGGCTCTGAATTACTCCCTTTGAGTAAACTAAAAGGAGAAGATATTAAACATGAGAAAAGCGCTTATATAATATATTGCCAAAAAGGCGGTCGTGGTAAAAGTGCGTGTGAAAAGTTACTTGCCCATAACCCAGATTTGAATATATACAATATCAGCGGAGGCATAAATGAGTGGGTCAATGAAGGATATAATGTTCGTAAAGGTGAAAAATCAATTTTGCCACTAGATCGTCAAGTTCAATTATCTATAAGTACTCTAATATTAGTGTTCTGTGCTCTTTCTTTAACAATTTCAACCGCTTTCATTTGGCCAATAATATTTATTGCAGCAGGCTTGTTTGTTGCTGGCGCAACCGGTTTTTGTGGTCTAGCGAGAATTATAGCGTTGATGCCGTGGAACCAGAGAGTGTAATTAAAAACAAGTGCCCTCAATTACTGAATTAAAAAAGGTAAACTTTATGCGAATATTAACAGTCATCTTATTATTGGCTTCTACGATTAGTTTCAGTGCTTTTGCAGACGATAATAAGGCAGGCACTAAACCTAAGCTTTTATCATTTATAACATCTGACAACACACAAACTCAGTTAATGGGTATGGTTTTATCATCACAAGCTTTAAAACAAGGTGCTGAGGTCAATATCCTTTTGTGTGGGCAAGCCGGCGATATAGCATTAATCGATGCTCCTCAATCAGTTTTAACACAGCTAAAGCCTAAAAATATGAGCCCACAAAGCTTAATGAAAAACATTATAAAAATGGGGGGAACAGTTCAAGTTTGCGCTCTTTATCTACCTAATAAAGGTGTTAAAAAAACTGATTTGATTGAAGGTATTACCCCTGCTTTACCTCCCCACATAGCAAAAAAAATGCTTGATGCTGAAACAAAAGTCATATCATTTTAATCACTGTGAGTAACTGATTCAGGCATTACGATTCGTATTGTCCTGAATCAACATAAATCTAGAGCGTGTAGCTCCTCCAAGCTCTACTCTATTAGAAGCTATTCATGCTAAGTGTGTTTAGCTTTTATACTGTTCTAATATGGTTATGTGCTTTTAATTTTTTAGTTAATACAATTTGCCTTTTAAGGCCATTTTTAAGATACTAAGTAAGTGCTAACGAGTTACGTAAAATCGTAGCACAAGCCATAGCACGACAAAGTAACACTCTGTTTTTAAATGCTTTTATTGAAAACCTTATAACTATCACAGTTAATGCATTTATTATTTATTAGTAGTGCCACTATTACCTCCTTCGTTGATCTTGAATAAAGTGCGAATACTGAATCGCACTTGTTTTATATAGTTTATAAGTTACTTAACGCTTTTCATCTCTAAAAAATACACCGAGCACCCATTAACTTTTTATTGCAAACCACAAAGAAAACATTAATCTTAATGTCATTAATTAAGTTTTGGAGTTAAAAACAATGGCTGATTATGTATGGATATTCCCCGCAGTTGTACTTACTATCATTTTGGTTAAACTGGTTATAACTCATATAAAGACTAAGAAAGAAGAGTCTTGATTTAACAGACTGCATGTAAATTAGTTCATTTCTTTAATAAGTAGCTTTTGTTATGAATAAACTTTTTCGTTTTATTTAAAAAATAAAGTTCACAGTGATATACAGATACCTTCATTGCTAAGTTTAATCGTTAAGTTACTACTGTATGCTTATGGGGGTTACGTGTATCTTGGTGCTCATCTAAATTACGCATCAATATAGCGTGCTCTAAATTAATACCTTCATCTAACTGAATTTTTACAATATACCCTGAGCCTTTGGCATCGCTAATACTTTCGCCCTTTTTGTTTTGCATGTATTCAAGCTCAAACGTAATGTTTCCTTGCGGTGTCATCAGCTCTAAAGAATGCCCAACACAAAATTTATTTTTAACGTCGATTTCAACTAGTCCATTTTCGCAGCGCCCTAGTACTTCCCCCACAAATTGCTGCTTAGTAGACACCGAATGACCGTATTCGTAGTTTTGATATTCTTGGTGAGCATGGCGTTTTAAAAAGCCTTCGGTATAGCCTCTATGTGCTAAGTTCTCAAGCGTCTTAAATAAGCTTGTATCGAATGGTTTACCCGCAACCGCATCATCTATTGCTTTACGATACACTTGCGCGGTGCGCGCAACGTAATAAAATGATTTAGTACGCCCTTCTATTTTTAAACTATGTACGCCCATTTTTGTAAGTTGTTCAACATACTGCACGGCACGCAAATCTTTTGAATTCATAATATAAGTGCCATGCTCATCCTCAAACGCAGGCATGTATTCACCTGGGCGACCTTGCTCTTCAAGCATAAATACATCATTGCTTGGTGCGCCTTCGCCAAGAGTAGGAATTACCTGTTTCGGATCAAACTTATGCACCATTTCGCCCGTCTCGTTTTCAACCCCAGGTTTTACATCGTATTCCCAACGGCATGCATTGGTACACGTACCTTGATTTGGGTCGCGCTTATTTATATAACCCGAGAGTAAACATCGTCCAGAATAAGCCATGCATAATGCACCATGCACAAATACTTCTAGCTCGGTGTCTGGACACTGTGTGCGTATTTCCTTTATTTCTTCAAGCGATAGCTCGCGAGATAAAATAACACGCTCAATACCTTGTTTTGCCCAAAACTGCACGCTAGCGAAGTTAACGGCATTTGCTTGCACTGATAAATGAACCGGCATTGCTGGCCATTTTTCACGAACAAGCATAATTAAACCCGGATCGGACATAATCAGTGCATCGGGCTCCATTGCTATTACCGGTTCAATATCACGTAAATACGATTTAACCTTAGCATTATGCGGTGCAATATTTGATACCACATAAAACTTTTTATTTAATGCGTGTGCTTCATTAATGCCTATTTGTAAGGTCTCTAAGTCAAACTCATTATTACGCACACGCAAACTGTAGCGAGGCTGGCCGGCGTAAACGGCATCGGCCCCATATGCAAAGGCGTAACGCATATTTTTTAAACTGCCTGCAGGGCACAATAGTTCAGGTATAAAAGGGCTTGAAGAAACAGGTGACATTTGCGCTCCCTACAACAAAGGGCATTAAGCCAATGGTGTGCGTAATAAATTTAAATATAAAATCAAAGCGCGGCAGTATAAATAGCACTAAAAATTTCCCCTTGATCAAGATCATAAAATTGTAATTGAACTGGTTTTTAATAAAATTAGGATTTTTCAGCTAAAGCGCGTATAATTCGCGCCCGTTAATATTCACACTTTTACTTATAAATTATTGGAGCATAAAGATGGCTTTAGAGCGTACTTTCTCAATCGTAAAACCTGATGCAGTAGCTAAAAACCACATCGGCGCTATCTACAACCGTTTCGAAACTGCTGGCCTTAAAATCGTTGCAGCTAAAATGGTTCACCTTTCACAAGAGAAAGCTGAAGGCTTCTACGCTGAGCACAGCGAACGTCCTTTCTTTGGCGCTTTAGTTTCTTTCATGACTTCTGGCCCAGTAATGGTTACAGTTCTTGAAGGCGAAAACGCTGTTCTTAAAAACCGTGAAATCATGGGTGCTACTAACCCTGCTGAAGCACTAGCTGGTACTTTACGTGCAGACTACGCTGACAGCATTGACGAAAACGCTGTTCACGGTTCTGACGCTGTTGAATCTGCTGCTCGCGAAATCGCGTACTTCTTCGCTGACGAAGAGCTTTGCCCACGTACTCGTTAATTTGAGTTTCACAGTTAACCCTGTGATGCAAAGTATGAAAAGGGCTTTCGAGCCCTTTTTTAGTCATTAATTAAAGTATTACACTGGCATATTTGATGTTTTACTTAATGATTAAAGTGAGTGAATTGTGTACAATTCGCCCTTGTAAATTTTATCACCACCGTTACTGATTAAGGTTGTTTCATGACCACTGCGCAAAAAAAGATTAACTTATTAGATTTAAACCGAGATGCAATGCGTGAGCTATTTGTATCGTTCGGTGAAAAGCCGTTTCGTGGCGATCAGGTGATGAAATGGATTTATCATTTTGGCGTAGATAACTTCGACGAAATGAGCAATGTAAATAAAAAACTTAAAGAAAAGCTCAAAGCTGAATGCGAAATTGTCGCCCCTGAAATATCAGTTCGCCAACAAGCGAGCGACGGCACAATCAAATACGCATTAGTACTTGAAGGCGGCCAAGAAGTTGAAGCCGTGTGGATCCCAGAAAAAGAACGTGCAACGTTATGTGTATCTTCGCAAGTTGGCTGTGCTTTAGAATGTACGTTTTGCTCTACCGCACAACAAGGCTTTAACCGTAACTTAAAAGTGTCTGAAATTATTGGCCAAGTATGGCGTGTAGCTAAAGATATTGGCCTAGATGGCAACAGCGAAAAACGCCCTGTTACTAACGTAGTAATGATGGGTATGGGCGAGCCATTGCTTAACGTTAAAAATGTAGTACCCGCTATGGAATTAATGATGGACGACTGGGGCTTTGGTTTATCTAAGCGCCGCGTAACATTAAGTACATCGGGCGTGGTACCGGCACTTGATTTATTAAAAGAGAAGATTGACGTAGCACTTGCTATTTCACTTCACGCGCCAGATAACGCACTGCGTGATATTTTAGTGCCTATTAATAAAAAGTACCCTATTGAAGAGTTTTTAGCGGCATGTCGTCGTTACATTGATGGCTCTAAAGCCAATAAAGACGTAACAATTGAATACGTAATGCTTAACGGCGTTAACGACAGCACCGACCAAGCTCACGAATTAGTTAAAACGTTAAAAGGCACACCTTCTAAGGTAAACCTTATTCCGTTTAATCCATTTCCGGGTAACGAATACACACGCTCGAGCAACAGCCGAATAGACCGTTTTTCTAAGGTTTTACAAGCTGCTGGCATTACCTGTATTGTGCGTCGTACTCGCGGGGATGATATTGATGCAGCATGTGGGCAATTAGCCGGCGATGTAGTTGACCGCACTAAACGTATGGCGAAAAAGAAAATGCGTGACGATAACAAAATCTCAGTTAACATCCAGCAAGCCTAAATTTAGTTAAATTACTAAAAGCCCTCCTGTTAAATCGTTTATTATTAAATAATTGATGCAACATGAGGGCTTTTAGGTAATATAGGCAATATGGACAAAAATAAAGAGATAAGGTAATGCGATCTATACTTGCTATAACACTATCGGCACTGGCTTTAAGTGGCTGTGTTACCGAAAGTAGTTATAACGGCAGTAATAAGCCCGTTGTCAAAAATAAAATCAATAACGCCGGGGCAGCACGCACTCGAATAGCTTTAGCCTTACAGTACCTAAAAACAGGTAATAATTCACAAGCAAAATACAACCTAGAACGCGCTGCTGAATTCGCTCCCAACTTACCTGAAGTTCATTACTCTATGGCCTATTACTACCAGCAAGTAGGTGAAAACCCATTAGCCGACAGAGCCTATCAAAAAGCATTAGATATAAAGCCTGATGATCCTAATACACTCAACAACTACGGTGTATTTTTATGTGGTATTGATGAATACGACCGCGCCACTGATCAATTTTTAAAAGCCATTGAAATTCCAACGTATATTCGTGTTGCCGAGAGCTACGAAAATCTAGCGTTGTGCGCCATTGAATTTGATGATTTTGAAAACGCAGAAACTTACTTTAAGCAAGCGCTTAATCACAGCTCTCAACGAACCTCTACTCTTATAAGCTTAGCGGCTCTGTTTTATGCAAAAAGTGACTTATACAAAGCGAACGACATTCTTAAAAAACATGACGACACAGGCCGAGTATCCTCGCGTGCTTTAATGCTTAGCTATTTAGTTAAAAATCGTATGGGTCGAATAGAAGAAGCCGAAAAAGTAGCAAGCACACTTTTACAAACCTATTCTACTAGTAAAGAAGCATACGCAATTAGAGAGCAACGCACACGATTTAACGAATTTGAAATGCTGCGCGAGAAATATCGTAAGGCAAAACTCAATGAGTTAAAAGCTGATGCAGACGGCACATATATAAGTGCAAAACCAAAAATAAAAATAGTAAGAAAAAAGGCACCTAACCAAGACAGCACAACAAGCCTGGTTATTAAGCAACCTGCACAAGTAACCCCAGCAAAGCCTGAACAAAACACGCAAGATGCGAATCCGGTCATAGCCAGAAATGATATAAACACAAGCGCAGATACAACTGTTGATGAGGCTGCAACAACACCAGAAGTCACTCCAAAAAAAGTTACACCTAAAGCACCTGAGACAACAATTGCAAAACAGCCAGTACAAGCTGAAACAAAACAAATTAAACCCTCAGGGCCATCGACAGATACGTCTGCGGTATTACTTGCGTTAACAACTCAACCAAATACAACAAATATGCCTGAGTCAGTTATTGAAGAGCCTGCTACTAAGTCAAGCACAGCAGCTTCAACAGTAACAGCTAAAGTAGTACCAGAAGCCCCAAAAGAAGAGGTGAAAATTATTTCTTTTGGGGCGCCTAAAACGGCTAACTTTAATTCTCCTCAAATAAATCAGCCAGCAGTCACGACGAACACGACAGCTGCCAGTAACGACTCAAATGTTGTTTTTTACGAAGCCACTAAAAATGAAGATATTTTTGAAACGAGTGGTTACCAAAACGGTAGTTACGTTACATTTACAAACTTATCATCAAATAAGCAAACAGCGTTACCCATGTTAAATCCTAAAGTCGCTACATTACGAGTGCCTTTTCATATCATTGAGTTTGGTGAAAACCTATTTAGCATTTCGGTGCGATACAATGTTAAACTACAAAAACTCCTGCAATGGAATGGATTAAAAGAGTCGGATCGGGTAATGAATGGCAGCAAAATTTACTTAAACGATCCTAATATTTATTACGAAATTAAATCTGGCGACTCCCTTTACGATATTGCTACCCAGAAGCAAGTATTAATTGATGAATTAATGCGATGGAATAAATTAAGCCCTGATATAGAGCTAAAACCAGGACATAGACTTTTACTAGTGGATCCAGACTCATACCTATTATGAATGAAGAAAATACGCAAAGCGAGCAGCCTACAGTAGGCCAAATTTTAAAAGCACACAGAGAGCAAGCCAAGGTAAGCATTGAAACCATCGCTAAACCACTAAAGCTATCTGAGTTTCAAATTAAACACCTTGAAAATGACGACTTTCAAGCATTGGGACCTATTACTTTTGTTAAAGGCTACATAAAAAACTATTGCCGTGAATTAAAAGTAGATAGCGCTCCTATATTAGCCATGTTGCCAGCACCACCTGAACCAGCAAAACCAGCTAACATGCAGAGCTTTTCTCGTCGTACAGAAAAAGAAGCAAGCGATAGCCGTTTAATGTTGGTAACTTACATTATTATAGCCATTGTTATTGGCTCGTCTGCTTTATGGTTTTGGCAAAACGCCACCCCAATTGAAGAACAAACCACAAATATAAATATTGGCAACACCATAATGAGTGAACGCCAAGCCATTCAATCAACTAATATTGAACAGCAAAAAACAGCAAACGATGTTGATGAGTTACGCCAAGAGTCTATTGAGCAAAGTACAGATTTAACAAATAACGAAATAACACAAGCAGTTAACGAACAAACTTCAGAGTCAGATACCGATAAAGCCGACATCAGCACAATAGAAATGCTATTTAATGACGAAAGCTGGGTCGAAATTCACGACGGCGAAGGCGAAAAAATAGCCTTTGGCGTTAAAAAAGCAGGTTACAGAATGACTGTTTCTGGTACACCTCCTTTTGCTGTTGTGCTTGGTAAGCACAATGTAGTTAACATTACCTTAAACGGTGAGCCAATAGATATTTCGGCTTTTCCTAAGAACCGTTTAGCCAAATTTACATTACCATTAGCAGAGTAGTCGCTATGTTTTCAGAATCACCAATTAAACGCAGAAAATCCACCCGTATTAATGTAGGCAATGTGCCTATTGGCGACGGCGCTCCAATTGCCGTGCAGTCGATGACTAATACCGACACCATGGATGTTGATGCAACCGTTGCACAAATTCAAGCCATACAAGATGCTGGCGCCGACATAGTACGAGTATCGGTACCGACTATGGACGCAGCTGAAGCGTTTAAAAGTATAAAAGAGCAAGTAAGTATTCCGCTTGTTGCCGACATTCATTTTGATTACCGCATAGCCCTAAAAGTGGCAAAGTATGGCGTGGATTGCTTACGTATAAACCCTGGTAATATAGGAAGCGAAGAGCGCATTAGAGCTGTTGTTGATTCAGCTCGCGAGCACAACATCCCTATTCGTATTGGCGTTAATGGCGGCTCACTTGAGCGCGATTTACAGGAAAAATATGGTGAACCAACACCTGAGGCGTTATTAGAATCAGCAATGCGCCATGTGGATATATTGCGTCGCCTTGATTTTGATCAATTTAAAATATCGGTAAAAGCGTCAGACGTATTTTTAGCTGTAGGCGCATATCGCTTACTTGCAAAAGAAATAGACCAACCTTTGCATTTGGGTATCACTGAAGCTGGCGGCATGCGTTCAGGTTCGGTTAAATCGGCTGTTGGCTTAGGTATGTTACTAGCCGAAGGCATAGGCGATACATTACGTGTATCACTCGCCGCTGACCCGGTACAAGAAATAAAAGTAGGCTTTGATATATTAAAATCACTGCGCATTCGCTCTCGTGGTATTAACTTTATTGCCTGCCCCAGCTGCTCTCGTCAAGAGTTTGATGTAGTAAGCACTATGAACCAATTAGAAGAACGCCTTGAAGATATAATCGAACCGGTTTCTGTATCGGTTATTGGTTGTGTAGTAAATGGCCCTGGTGAAGCACTCGTCAGTGATATTGGCCTTGCCGGTGCAAATCGCCGTTCTGGTTTGTATATTAATGGTGAACGTCAAAAAGCCCGTATCGACAATAACAATATTGTTGAGCAACTAGAGGGCTACGTTCGCGATTTTATAGATAAAAAGCAAAGCCAAACCCCTATCGATGTAAAAATAGTCGAATAAACAACGTATAAACCGCCAAGCATTCGTGTTTGGCGTTGACCCTTATAATAGATTTACCCAAGCGTTCAAAAATACAGAGTTCAGCGCTTCATCGAGCTTTATATCAAAGTATTACTTTTAATAATGGTAATTTCTTTTAATTCCAACGACGCTCGCATCTTGAGTTGGTTTGGGTATATAATGTCGGGTCAATTTTAAGCATTCTCGTTGTGTAAGCATTTTTTTATTACACATAAACAGTAATTAGGATTTATCAGTGGCAAAACAAATTCAGGCAGTTCGCGGTATGAACGATTGTCTGCCGGGCGATACACAAATTTGGCAGAAAGTAGAAAACATTTTACGCGAGACTGTAGCATCGTTCGGTTATCAAGAAATTCGTTTTCCTATTGTAGAATCAACCGATCTATTTAAACGCTCTATTGGTGAAGTAACCGATATAGTAGAAAAAGAAATGTACACCTTTGCCGATCGCAATGGCGACTTACTAACACTTCGCCCAGAAGGCACCGCAGTGTGTGTACGTGCTGGCAACCAAAATGGCTTACTGTACAATCAAGAACAACGACTTTGGTACATGGGCCCAATGTTTCGTCATGAACGCCCGCAAAAAGGGCGTTATCGTCAGTTTCACCAATTTGGTTTAGAAACATTTGGTATTGCCACAGCCGACATAGACGCAGAAGTTATTTTATTAACAGCGCAATTATGGAAAGCGTTTGGCATTAGCGAGCATGTACGATTAGAGCTTAACTCTTTAGGTTCTAACGAAGCGCGCGCCGATTACCGAGATGCGCTTGTTGCTTACCTTGAACAACATACCGACGTGCTTGATGAAGACTCAAAGCGCCGCATGTATTCAAACCCGTTACGTGTACTTGATAGCAAAAATCCAGACGTACAAGCAATATTAGTTGATGCGCCAAAACTGTCTGAGCATTTAGATGCTGAATCAAAAGAACATTTTGAAAATTTATGTGAACGTTTAGACGCAGCTGGCGTCTCATACACGGTTAACGAAAAATTAGTGCGCGGTTTAGACTATTACAACCGCACAGTATTTGAATGGGTAACCGACAGCCTTGGCGCGCAAGGCACTGTGTGTGCAGGTGGACGTTACGACGGTTTAGTAGAGCAACTTGGTGGAAAGGCAACCCCAGCAGTCGGCTTTGCAATGGGCCTAGAGCGCTTAGTATTGTTACTCCAAGCACTTAAATGTGTTGGTGACATTCGTCGTAATGCTGATGTATATTTAGCGGCAATGGGCGACAAAGCAAGTATTCAAGCCCCAATTATCGCGTCAGAACTACGCCGTGATGTGGCTGGCCTTCGTGTGATGGTTCACGCGGGTGGCGGAAACTTTAAAAAACAATTAAAACGTGCCGATAAAAGCGATGCACTTGTTGCCGTAATTATTGGTGAAGATGAATTAGAACAAGGCGTTGTGACCATAAAGTATTTACGCGAGCGTAAAGAACAAGTCACATTAAAATTAGAACAAGCTAAAGCGCTACTGGCTGAGCTTATAAACGGCTAAGCAGATATTAGAGGTAATCATGGATATACATTCAACAGAAGAAGAACAAGCAGAAGCAATTAAACGCTTTTTCCGTGAAAACGGTCTTTCACTGGCACTTGGTGTAATTGTTGGCTTAGGTGGCTTATATGGTTGGAAAGCTTATAACCAAAACCAAATTACAACCGCTGAGCAAGCGTCAGATTCTTACACTAAATTAGTTGAAGGTGATGATGTTTTATCGTCAGCTGATGCTTTTATCAGTGAAAATAAAGACACAAACTATGCTGCACTTGCGGCGTTTGTTGCCGCTAAAGATGCGGTAGAAGCACAAAAATTAGATGTCGCTAGTGAAAAGCTAAGCTGGATTGTATCAAACGTTGATAATGCAGAATTAAAAGCAATTGCGATTACACGTTTAGCGCGAATTCAAATTGCACAAACTAATTTTGACGATGCTTTAAGCACACTAAATGCACCATTACCTGAAGCATTTAATGCAAACGTAGCAGAACTTAAAGGCGATATTTACGCTCAGCAAGGTAATAAAGAGCAAGCACGTACTGCTTATCAAGCTGCGGTAGATGCAGGTGGGTTAACAGGCAACCCACTTTTACAAGTTAAGTTAGATGACCTAGCAGTAACTAGCCCAGCGGCATAAGGTTTTAGGTATGAAAAAATTAACGACCGCAACCCTTGCCCTATGTATGGCAACGCTAATGGGTTGTTCATCAAGTGATGAAGAAGACGAACTAGTCCTTCCTGAAATCGTCAATCAGTTTGAAACTGATGTTGTTTGGCAAGAGTCTGTAGGTAGCGGCGTAGAGCATTATTTTTCTCGCTTAACACCTGCTGTTTACAAAGACACTGTTTATGTTGCTAACCGCGAAGGTCAAGTAGAAGCGTTATCGCTTGCTAACGGCGATGTACAGTGGGATACCGACGTACGCCAAGACACTTCTTTTTGGCCTTGGAGCGACGACGGTTCAGCAAAATTATCAGGTGGTATATTACAAGCTTATGGTAAACTGTATATCGGTTCTGAACATGGCTTTGTTGTAGCACTTGACCGCGAAACCGGCGAAGAGGTATGGCGTAAAAACGTACCTGGTGAATCACTTTCAAAAGCAGCAGCTGGCGACGGCTTAATATTTGTAAACTTAGGCTCGGGTAAATTACTGGCCCTTCATCCAGATACTGGTGAAGAGCGTTGGAGCTTTGAGCAAGAAGTGCCTGCGCTTACATTACGCGGACAAAGTGCACCCACTGTTGCCAATGGTGGTGTTTTAGTTGGCCTTGAAACAGGTAAATTAAGCGTTTTAATTTCAGAAAGTGGTTACTCAGCTTGGAGTGCTGAAATTGCAGCTGCAAAGGGTGCCTCAGAATTTGAACGCCTAGTTGATGTAGACACACAGCCACTCATTAGCGGCCCATACGCTTATGCAATTGCATATAACGGCAACTTAGCTGCAGTGGATATTCGCTCTGGTAATGTTGTTTGGAAGCGCGAATACAGTAGCTATCGCGAAATTTCGATGGATGCGCAAAGTATTTATGTAGTAGACAGCAACGGCGTTGTTTATGCATTAGATAAAAATTCAGGTATTGAACGTTGGAGCCAACCCGCACTTCGTGGTTGGTACTTAACAGGTCCTGCTGTTACAGGTAACTATTTAGCCTTAGGCGACCAAGAAGGTAACCTACATTGGCTAAACAAAGACACTGGTGAGCTTGTATCTCGTGAAGACTTTGACAGCTCAGGCTTCTTTGTTGAACCTGTTGTTGCCGACGACAAACTGATATTATACACCCGTGACGGTGAAGTAAGTGCGGTAACAATACCAAACTAACTAGCTAACACTTAAAGGTTTTTTGTAAGGCTTCGCTCTGCGAAGCCTTTTGTTGTTTTTTAAAGAGGTAGTTTATGCTTCCCGTGATCGCTCTAGTTGGGCGACCCAATGTGGGCAAATCCACATTATTTAACCGCTTAACACGTACTCGTGATGCACTCGTAGCCGATTTTCCAGGTTTAACACGAGATAGAAAATATGGCCAAGCTAATTACGATGGCTATGAATTTATCGTGGTGGACACGGGCGGTATTGATGGCACAGAAGAAGGCATCGAGATCGAAATGGCTGACCAATCGCTACTTGCTATTGAAGAAGCCGACATCGTACTGTTTTTAGTAGACGCACGCGTAGGTATGACCGTTGCCGACCAAGCTATTGCCAATCATCTTCGCAAGCAAGACAAAAAATGTTTTGTTGTTGCCAATAAAACCGATGGCATAGACGCTGATTCAAACTGTGCTGAATTTTACCAGCTATCACTGGGTGAAATTCATCACATAGCAGCAGCGCATGGTCGTGGTATTACACTTTTACTTGAGCACACACTTCAACCTGTGATTGCCGAACTAGCAGCACAAGATGAAGACGTAGCCGATGACGATGAAGAGCTAATAGACCTTTACGAAGAAGGTGAAGGCGATGATACCGACCACCAAGCATTTGCAGATAAACCGGTAAAGCTTGCAATTATTGGTCGTCCTAATGTAGGTAAGTCAACACTTACAAACCGTATACTAGGTGAAGAACGTGTAATTGTGTACGATATGCCAGGTACAACGCGCGACTCTATCTATATCCCTATGACACGTAACGAAAAAGAGTACGTGTTAATCGACACAGCCGGTGTACGTAAACGTAAAAAAGTAAGCGACGTAGTAGAAAAGTTTTCAGTTATTAAAACACTGCAGGCTATTGAAGATTGTAATGTTGTTTTACTGGTTGTAGATGCGCGCGATGGTATTTCTGATCAAGACTTAAGTTTATTAGGTTTTGCGCTTAACTCAGGTCGTTCATTGGTTATTGCCGTGAACAAATGGGATGGGCTTGATGACTACGTTAAAGATCGTATTAAAACCGAGCTTGACCGTCGTTTAGGCTTTATTGACTTTGCACGCTTGCACTTTATATCAGCACTTCATGGTACAGGTGTTGGCCACTTATTTGAATCCGTTGATGAAGCGTACGAGTCAGCAACTAAACGTATAAGTACTGCAATGCTCCGCCGTATTATGGACATGGCACAGGCCGATCACCAGCCGCCACTTGTTCGTGGTCGTCGTGTTAAGCTTAAATACGCGCATGCCGGTGGTTATAACCCGCCGCGTATTGTAATTCACGGTAACCAAGTTCACGATTTACCAGATAGCTACAAACGCTACCTAATGAACTACTACCGTAAAGCACTTAAAATTATGGGCACCCCAATCAAAATTGAATTTAGAGAAGGTGATAACCCATTTGCAGGGCGTACTAATAAAGTAACGCTTTCGCAAAAACGTAAAATACGTGCTTTTGCAAAAGAAAACCGTAATAAATAAACGGCATAAGCGTTAATTTATCACAAAAAACGGCGTACTTTTTAGTACGCCGTTTTTTTATGCTTTATACCAATTAGCTTAACTAGGCGATCTATTTAGTGGTTCTGAATGAGAATTCTTTAACGCGAGTAACGACACGTTTAGCTTAGCAAAATGATTACGTATTATTGCAGGTTGGTATTAGAGATTAAGTAATGCCAATTGCACCAGCCGTTCAACTGTGGTGGCTTGGGTATTTGTAGGCGCTTTAGGATAATACTTTGATTTTGGTGGCTTAATAGATACAAACCCATGATTGGTGGCCATTTCGTGGGCTAACAACTTTCTCGCTTTGGGGGTTAAATGGTTTTCGTGTATTTTTGCCAGCTCACCACTATCAAGCCATATTCCTGCACAACCCGGGCACTCGTCTATCTCAACCACTTTGAGCGGTGAAAAATACCGGCGCATCATCACCACTTTTTTGCACTTCGGGCAATTAATTCGTAGCGATACATCGTATTCACTCTCGCTATATTCACTCAAATACTTAAGTAAAACCTGACCATGCTTTAACTCAGGCGAGCTAAACTTAAAAATTTGGCTGTTATCAAAAAATACGCCGCCTTGCGCTGACGTAAAAACAGTAATGCCGCCAACAAGTAAAGGTTCAAGTGGCGTATTAGTTCTAGGGCAATACATTTAAAATTCCTTTTTATTTATGTACTTTTACTCAAGCACTTTATGAATAAGCCCAACAAGCGGCGCTGGTAAAGTAATATTACCTGTAAGTACAAACTCATGCGCGTCATCTGACATTTTTTGCCATGTACGGCGAATAATCCCTATCCATTTTTGCTCATCGTAATCAGGCTTACTATTGGCAAACCCCAACATGTAATGCTCAATAAATACGAGGCTTGCTACGTCTTCTACTAATTGGCTGTCTGGGTTACGTTTAATATTTTTTTTAGCCACCGCATCGTACACTCTGTTTTGCTCAGCTTCGCCGTAACCAGCTTGCTTCATGAGCGCAACAACACTACTTGCATGAAATATATAAAGTGCACTGCGCCATTGATGATAACCCTGCTTGTTCATTTCAAAGTCACTACGCGGCGACTTCCAGCGTTGTATATGCTGCCCACGCACTGCAATTTGCATAAGCTCGCCAGCATCGGGGTTAAAACGGCTAAGCATGTCGCTCATTCGAGTAGCATAAAGGCTTTCTTTGGGCACGCTTTGCCCATTAAATTGCTCAGTATTTGGGTCTTGGTTGTTTGCTTCATTAATTAAGGCGATTACTTTATTAAACATGACAGTCATTTTTTATAATAAGTTTTAATCATTCTAAACGCTGATAAAACAATAAACTAGAGCTGCTGTAAGTTATGTAGTGAAATTTGCTCAATCTTAAAATACAACCGATAAATACATAAGGGTAAAAGTAAGCGCATTGATTAAGTTAACTTGGTACTATATTAAGCACAAATTAAAATAAAAAAGCGCGACTAACTCGCCAATAACGGATCACTATGTTTAAAAAACGTATTTTAGCTATTTGCTTAGCAGCCACTTCGCTACCAAGCCTTGCCGACAGCAACAGCGATTTAAAAACCATTATTGATAACCACTGGCAAAATGCCAAAGCTGAAAAAATATTCTTTCGAACCGACCCTGACGGTTGGAAACCAAACGGCACATTACCAAATTGGAGCGAGCAAGCCATTGCTAAGCGCCAAGCGTATAACAACAGCGTACTAAAAAGCTTAGCCAACATTGACCCAAAAACGCTCAATAACGAGCAGCTAATGAACTATCGCTTATTTAAATATGAGCGCGAAACCGAGCAGCAAAGCTACCTTTATCAAGGTAAGTATTTTCCGGTTAATTTTTTAAGTGGCTGGCATACTTACTTTGCAGAAGCGCCAGCTAATATGGCTTTTTTAACAGCTGATGATTACAACGCTTTTTTAATCAGCCTTGCCGACTACCCGCGCTTTAATCAGCAAAATATTGATTTAATGAAAGAAGGTATAAAAACAGGCTTTACTCATTACTGTAAAACCTTTGAAAATTACAGCCAAAGCATAAGCGCGCATTTAGTTAAAAACCCCGAAAAAAGCGCCCTTTACGAGCCCTTTACGCGTATACCTAATACATTTAGTGCAGCGCAAAAAGCGAGTTTAAAACAAAAAGCACAAGCGTTAATTGAAGAAAAAGTAATTCCTGCCTATCAGCATTTTTATGACTTTTTTAAAAATGATTACATGTCACACTGTAGAGCGAAGCCGGGCATTGCAAGCGTTGAAGGCGGGCTTGATTATTACAAATACACCGTTAATTACTACACCACAACTAACGCGACGCCTAAACAAATACATGAGCTGGGCCTAAAAGAAGTCGCGCGTATTAAAGCGCAAATGCAAGCCATTATTGATGAAGTAGGCTTTGATGGCACCTATAGTGAGTTTTTAGAATTTTTAGCAACCGATGAGCAATTTTACGCAAAAGACGCGCAAGACCTACTTGAAAAAACCGCGTTCATCACGCAAAAAATGTATGGCAAATTGCCCACTTACTTTGGCCACTTACCGCGTAACACCTTTACTATTAAGGGCTCAGCAAGTCGTGGGGCGTTTTATATGCCACCGCCAGATAACCGCTCACCAGGTACTTATTTTTTAGCCTCAACACCTAAACTGCAGCCTTTATATAATTTAGAAGCACTTAGTCTGCACGAAGCCATACCAGGGCACCACCTACAAAACGCCATTGCTATGGAGTTAAATGTACCCGAATTTAGACGCACACTCAGCCACTCTGCATTTGGCGAAGGTTGGGCACTTTATACAGAACGTTTAGGTAAAGAAGCGGGCTTTTATCAAAGCCCTTACAGCGATTTTGGCCGTTTAGGTTACGAAATGTGGCGTGCAGTGCGCTTAGTGGTTGATACCGGTATTCATGCGTTCGGCTGGAGCCGCCAAAAAGCAATTGACTACCTAGCAAGCCACACCGCGTTGCCACAAAGCGCGGTGGAAGATCAAATAGACCGCTATATTTCATGGCCAGGCCAAGCGCTTTCATACAAAATGGGCGAAATTAAAATACGCGAACTGCGCGCAAAAGCCGAAAAAGAGCTTGGCCCACAATTTGATATACGCAGCTTCCACGATACCGTTATTGGCCAAGGCTCCCTGCCAATGGCTGTACTTGAAGATGTAATAAATGATTGGATAGCAAAACAAAAAAAGACAAAGTAAAACCGTACTTTAATAAAATAAGAGGCGGTTACTCTATCGCCTCTTCTTAAATCGCAACCTTGCACGTATTTATAAATTTACTCGATTAAAAACACGATTAACTAATCCTCAGCTACTTTTGTTTCGTAAATACAACATCTACAAAACCAGAGCAAAAGTATGAGCAAACGCATTTTATATAGGCTACAAAACGATTTACGCCTAAACGACAACCCAATTTTTAGCAAACTCGCACTACAGCAATGCGCACTAGACGTGGTGTTTGTAATTAACCCCAACTGGTTTAAAAACACAAATTATCAGCAAAAGCAGTATGGTGAAAACAAGTACACCTTTTTAATGCAAAGCCTTTATGAGTTACAGCAAGCAATAATTGCGCGTGGCCAAACTCTGCACGTGCTAGAAGGCGAACCAGTTAGTGTTTTAAAGCAACGTATTAAAGAGCAACACATTGATGAAGTGGTTTACAGTGAGCAATTTGGTGTGTACGAACAACGCGAAATTAATTTATTAAAAGCTCATTGTCCTGAAGTCCAGTTTACCGGTACCCTGCAGGATACCTTGTATCACCAAAACGAACTGCCATTTAACTTAACAGATTTACCCAAAAGCTTTACCCCATTTAAAAAGAAGATTGAAGCTGCCAACATACCAATCACGCTGTCGCACATTACAACCGAGCTATTGCCTAAACCTATTACGCTTTGCGCTAAAAACCCAATTGAGTTGCCAAAAGCAATTAACAACTCAATGCATGGTGGCTTAACAAGCGCACAAAAACACTGTGAACAATACTTTGCAGGCGAATTACCTAGCACTTACAAAATAACTCGCAACGCGCTTGACGGCTTTGACAACACCACTAAATTTAGCCCATGGCTTGCTTTTGGGTGTATTAGCGCAAAACAAATATACAATGCGGTTGAGCAATACGAACAAACATATACCGCTAACGATTCAACCTATTGGATTAAGTTTGAACTACTGTGGCGCGAATACTTTAAATGGCACGCGCTAAATGTACAAAGCAGCTTGTTTAGTTTTAAGGGGCAAAAGCAAACTAAGCCACTTACTACGTTTATGCCAAACCGTTTTGCTGCTTGGTGCCAAGGCACAACGCCTTACCCCTTGGTTAATGCCATCATGAAAGAGCTCAATGCCACCGGTTTTATAACAAACCGCTCAAGGCAAATTGTGGCAAGCTGCTTAGTTAACGAGCTGGCACTCGATTGGCGTTACGGCGCAGCTTATTTTGAGCAGCAGCTAATTGATCATGACGTAGCAGCCAATTGGGGCAACTGGCAGTACATAGCGGGAGTAGGCGTTGACCCACGTGGCGGGCGGCACTTCAATATTGAAAAGCAAACACAGCAGTTTGACCCTAAATCCATTTACACAAAAAAATGGGGAGGCAATCAAAGCCCAGATGCACAGCTCGATCACTTAAACGAAGTAGATTGGCCTATTTAAGCCAATCTACCTCCACCTAGTTATATTTAAAACAGCTGAGCAATGCCTACATTAATGGCAAAGCCACCTAAGGTTAAAAACAAAAATAAACAGCCAGCTAATAACAGCGGTTTTATACCGGCTTGGCGAATAGCGCCAACATGTGTACGCAGCCCAAGTGCGACCATGGCAATGGTAAGTAGTATACTGTCAAACCATATAATGGCGTTTGTAGCACCTTGGGGAATAACCGATAACGAATGCACGCCACTTGCCACTATAAACAAAACCGCAAACCAAGGGATTGTAATTCCCGCTTTTTGCTCGCCGCCCTGTGCGTGTATGTTTGCATGCTTTTTACTTTGCCAAAACGATAAGCCTACTAAAAATGGCGCAAGCATCATTACGCGTAGCATTTTTTCTATCACGGCGGTGTCGGCTGCATTGGCACTTACCGCTGTGCCCGCTGCAACCACTTGCGCGACTTCGTGAATAGTTGAACCCACAAAAATACCGTATGCGTGTTCACTCAGCCCCATGTACTCAAACAGTATTGGGTAGGCAAACATACTTAACGTGCCAAATACCACAACCGTTGCCACAGCTACCGATACTTTATGCGCCTGCGCTTTTATAACTGGCTCGGTTGCCATTACCGCTGCGGCGCCACAAATAGAACTACCCGCACCAATTAGTATGGTTGTTTGTTCATCAAGCTTAAAAACGCGCTTGCCTAGCTGCACTGCCAAAATAAATGTACCTAACAGCATTACTATATCGGTTAATAGGCCATGCCAACCCACGCCCGCTACTTGCGCAAAAGTAATTCTAAACCCAAATAAAATAACGCCCGCTTTGAGTAATATACTTTTGGCGAAATCAACGCCTGCATCGGTACGCGTAGCAATACGCGAAAACACACTGTTACCAACAATAATGCCAAGCACAATCCCAATAGTTAAGGAGCTAAATTGCGCACTTTGCATTATAGGTAACTTACTTAATGCAACAGATGCCCCCGCTAACACAACCACCAGCAGCATACCTAACCACCAGCGCGTATCGCCGTATTGCTTAGTATTAATACCTAGAGGCTGAAAACTATTTTTAATAGCGCTAAGCATAATATTCCCTCACTTAAACCATGTTGATGTGTTGACTTAATTGTAAGAAAGCTCAAAATATAACTCCAATATATTAAAATCATGATTTGATAACTTAAGGTTATACAATTTAGAGTTATACAATTTAAGGTTGTTCAATGAACTTACATGCACTTAGGGTGTTTTATACAGTGGCTAAATTGGGTAGCTTTTCAGGCGCAGCCGAAGCGCTTTTTATAAGCCAGCCCGCTGTTTCTAAGGCGCTAAAAGAGCTAGAGCATCAGTTAAATATTCAACTTATTGAACGTGCATCTAAGGGTAAAAAGCTCACCTTAAGTGAAGGCGGCCAAGCCTTGTATGATCACGCCCGTAGTATTTTTGCTATCGAAAAAGCCGCCCTAGACGATATAAAATCGCGCACGGGGCTCAAACGCGGGACATTAGTTATAGGCACTAGCACCACCATTGCCAGCTATTGGCTACCGCCTTATTTAGCCAAATTTTGTGCGCAGTACCCACATATAAAAGTAGAAGTACAAGTAGCTAATACCGCGCAAATTGAACATGCCTTACTTGAATGCACTATAGATTTAGCCCTGGTTGAAGGCACACCTACCGAGCCGCACATTATTAGTAAGCACTGGCAAAACGATTTAATGAGTGTGGTTATACCGAGTAACTTTAAGCCCGCTAAAGACTTAAAAGCATGGTTAAACGAGCAGTTTTGGCTACTGCGCGAGCCAGGCTCGGGCACGTTAGAAATGTCGGTTAAGTTATTAGCAGAGCATGGCGTACAAGCTGAGCGCAGTATGCAATTAGGTAGCAACGAAGCCATAGCAAGGGCCGTTGCGCAAGGTATGGGGGTCGCTTTATTGCCAAATGTAGTCACAGAAGATTTAGTGCAGCTAGGTAAATTAACACGCCTGAGCCAAAAAAATAACGAGCAACTCTCTCGCCCTCTTTATCAATTGCATTATAAAGACAGACCATCTTCGCATGCTGCGCAAGCGTTCGAAAAAAGCCTGTTTAGAGAATAGTGAATAGTGAATAGTGAATAGTGAATAGTGATCACAATTTATGTGCGGTAAGGCACCTGTAGAAAACTTATAAAGTTTAATATATGAAAAGCTCTTTAGTCTTTCTAATGCCTATTAGCTAAGTTAAAACTCAATTGCGTTAGGTGACACACCTCTCATGCTTCACTATTAAATTAAAATAATTTTTAAACATGTGTTCAGAACTGATATCCCTTAAATCCACATCAAAATAGTAGCCGCTTTCTAAAAGTTCCAAACTTTCTAAATCATTGCAAATGCGTTCAAGAATTAAATATTTATACTTTGGAGTTATGCTTTTAATGTCATCCGGAATGAGCCCTTCGGCATCAAAATTCAAAACAACTCTTATACTGGTACCTGAATAGCCATAGTTTACAAAACTAATTCGGCTATCAATAGATGAAAAAAAAGCGCTGTAGTGATTTTTATCTTCTTCGTATTCCCATTGAGAAGCATCCCCCCAAATCAAGACAAAAATAACGCCAAAAGCAGCTGCAGCTACAAACAATTTGTTGGCATTTTTCATAAACCACAATTGAATTTTTTCAGATCGCATTAATGTCATAAGCCACATAACTTTAAGTAAAAGACTAATAATCAATACCACAGTATTATTCATTCACATGTGTGGATAATATAACTAAGGTTAAGACAAATACTTTGATGCTAAACCAATACCAATAATTAAAATAATTAATAAAACCCAATATTTTTTTGAACCATCTAAATTTTCACCGCACACAGGGCAAGATGATGACGCGATTGGAGTCCCGTTAAGATTTGTCGTTTTAACTACTGGTGAGGTAATCCCTGCTTTACACTTTTTACACTTCATAAATATCCGTTTTAACTATAAATAAAATTGCGGGATGATTCTCACATAACCCTTACAAACCCTGAGTTAAATCTTCTGCCAATGACCCCGTTGGTTTTTCAATCACACGTACTAACTCTTTGTCATTTTGTTTAACAATAAATGTAGGTGTGTATTTTAAATCATGTGCCTCAGCAACACCTGCATCGTCTCGTTTGTTGTAACCCACTGCCACATAGTTAACACTTGCCAGTTCAACTTTTGACTGTTCAAGAAGTTTAATGAGTTTAGGTACTTCGCGGTGGCTGTCGTGACACCAAGTACCAAATAAAACAACTAGCTCTTTACCTTTAAGCTTTTGCATTAACGCAATATCTTTAGAAGTAGGGGTAAACGTTGTGTAATATTCGCTAAATTTATCGTAATCGTTTATTAAAGCCTGCGCGCTTATCTCACCTGAAAATGGCGCAACATCGTCAGCACACGCTGCCAATGGCATGCTTAAGGCGCATAATAAAATTAATTTTTTAATCATTAGGTTAAGGTAACTTTTAAAATGAGTAATTAAGTTCACTATACTGAATATTACTGAATGTTTACACATTGTTTGCACCTTCTTTTTTTATTGTTTTACCACGTTATTAAAATAAAAAAGATCGCATCAATGACCATAAAACCCCTACTATTTTATTCATTAATTACCTCCACTACATTTTTGTATGGCTGTGGCGGTACTGAGCAAACAACCGATAGCAGCACAGAGCAAACTGACTCATCATCAACAACCACCTCAACGGGTTTAGTTATTAACGAAATTGTCGCAAGCCCAAGCGATACAACCTACGATTGGATTGAGCTATACGCCACTGAAGATATAGCCGACTTATCGGTATTTTCACTTGTTGATGATAACGCCGACAGAGAGCCTCAAGCTTTACCCGCAGTAGCGCTTTCGCAAGGTGAGTTTATTGTTATTCAAGCCATTGATGAAACCGATACACCGCCCGATAGCGGTTATTACGTCACCTTTAAACTAGGTAGCGATGATGCGGTTACGTTATACGAGGACGGCACTGCTATCTCTGTACTTGATTGGGAAGAAGGCGAAGCCGCTAAAGGTTTTAGTTACGGCTTATACACCGATGGCACCGGCACCGCGCAAATATTAACGCCAACAGAAGGCGCAGCTAACCAAACAGCCGATACCTCTTCACTTGTTACAACGCTAATTGCTGAAGATGCACCACTTCGTATAAACGAAGTAGTAGCAAAAGACAGCAGCGGCGGCGAGGACTGGATAGAGCTTTATGTAACAAGCAGTAGCGATGTTTATTTAGCAGACTACACCCTAAGTGATGACAATAACGAACAATTTGCTCTACCCGATATCACGTTATCGCCGGGTGAGTTTTACCGCATTTACGCAAGCACCGATGATTTAGGCGATCTGCCAAGCGTTGCGTTTAAATTAGGCGCAAGCGATACCGTAAGCCTTTACAGTAACAATGTAATTATAGAGCAGTTATCGTGGAATAAAGGCCAAGCGCTAAGTGGTTACAGCTATGGTCGCTACCCTGATGGCAGCGATGCAACTGCGGTATTAACTCCAACAGAACTTAGCTCAAACAGCCAAGCAACCCACGGGCCACTCGTTATTAACGAAATAGTGGCAAGCGCCGCAGACGATGGCAACGACTGGTTTGAGCTATACAACAACAGCGCAAATACAATTAACTTAGCTAACTACCACGTTATTGATGAAAGCGACGACATAGACCCCATCACTCTACCCGACATAGATTTATACGCAGGCCAATACATAACTATTTATGCCACCGATGAAGACCCAGGCACTTACTACGTCCCGTTTAAACTAGGCAAAGAAGACGAGCTAAGCTTAATACTCAACGATGAAGTAATTGACTACATTGACTGGGATGAAAGTGATGTAGCCACAGGCTTTAGTTACGGCCTAAGTAGCAGTACAGGCTTTACTCATGCGTTTTTAACACCTACCCCAAGTAGTGAAAATACAGTTGCAACCGCCTTTACACCCACAGCGGTTAATACGCTTTCTATTACAATTACCGACGAAAACTGGCAAGACATTCTAGATAACCCACTTGATGAGGAATACCACGAAACCGCTATTACCTTTAATGGGGTAACACTCGATAGCGTGGCTATTCGCACTAAAGGTGGCTCAAGTTTAAGAAGTGTTGCCAACTCTAGCAGCGACCGTTACAGCTTTAAGGTTGATATTAACGAATATGTGTCGGGGCAAAAGTTTTTTGGGCTAAAAAAATTCACACTACAAAACTCGTTTAACGACCCGTCGTACATGCGTGAAGTAATCGCCTACGATCTAATGGATGAAATGGGTGTACCAACGCCTGAGCATGCTTACGTTAACTTTTATGTAAACGGCGAGCTATTTGGTTTGTACTTAATGGTAGAAGCAATAGATAGCGAATTTGTTGAAAAACACTTTGCCAACAGTAACGGCGATTTATACAAGCCAGATGGCACGGGAAGCGATTTACTATGGCTAGGTGACGACATACAAAGCTACACCGATATAAACCTGCAAACCAACGAAGACACCACCGATAACGGCGCCTTTATTAATTTTGTTGAATCGCTCGATAAAGGCGAAACCAGCGCCATAGATATAGACATGCTGCTGCGTTATATGTCGGTTAGTACTTCACTGTCTAATTTAGATAGCTACCACGGGCCGCTTGCACATAACTATTATATTTACGATGACGATGGCGTATTTAGCATTTTGCCATGGGATTTTAACGAGTCATTTGGCACCTTTGCCATGGATTGTAATGGCGTAGATGTAAGAGAGCTCTACATTGATGAGCCAGTAAGCGGGGCATTAAGCGAGCGCCCGTTAATTGCTAATGTATTTGCCGAGCAAAGCAACCTCGATACGTACCACAGTTACTTAACACAGCTTATTAATGGCTCACTTTCAAGCGATACATTTAACGCACGCGTAAATGAAATAGCCGACCTAATTCGTGAGCACGTACAAAACGACCCAACCAGCTTTTATGGCTCAGCCTACTTTGAGCAAAACCTAACCTCTACAACGGGGCAGTTTTACGGCTTAACGTCGTTTATGCAGTACCGCGTAGCAAATATGGTCGCGCAGCTCGATGGCACATTACCTTCAGCTGGCGATGGCAGCGGATTTTGCGCTAGATAAACAACCCATCCTTCATGCGGTGTCAGCACGCTGGCACTGCACTGTATTACTTTGCAATTTAATAATCTGAGAAAATTATGACAATTCAAGCACGTTTTAAGGATGAACTTTTTGAAAAGGATACTTCAATTGCACCAGTAGCAATTACTGCAATAAACACTAAAAATAAGCAGGCTCAACCTGAAAAGCCAAATGCACATGCCTCATTAACAAGCTTAATTAACGAGTTGCTTATTCCGTTTGAAGGTTACGGATTAAACGATCTTAATAACGCTAATTTAATGAACCGTGTAGACAGTAAGTTTATGCTGCCACTGTCTTTTTTACCTGAGCTACTTACTCATATACAAGGCCAGTACCGTGTACTTGATATACAAGGCAAGCGTTTATTTTCTTACTATAATCAGTACTTTGATACGCCCGAACTTGATTTATATAAAGCCCATCATAACGGTAAGCTCAACCGCTATAAAGTGCGCCAAAGGCGCTACGTTGATACCGCCACCGAATACCTAGAAGTAAAACTAAAAAACAACCAAAGCCGTACGGTTAAAACACGCATCAAGCTCGAAAAAAACAACGAGCAAGCCCATTGTACTGCGTTTATGAAAGAGCAAATGAAAAACAGCTTTGCAGATTTAAACGTAACCCAGCAAAGCGGCTATAACCGTATAGCGCTAGCCAACGAAGAAAAAGCCGAGCGCTTAACGCTTGATTTTAACCTGTGGTACAACACCCCAAAAGGGGATAACAAAATAACCTTACCAGGCTTTTTTATTGCCGAACTTAAGCAACGTAAAAAAACAAAACACTCGCCATTTTATAAACTTATGAGCAAACACCACATATTCCCAGCCTCGTTTAGTAAATACTGCATTGGCTGTGCTTTGCTCTACCCCGAGCGCTTAAAAGTAAACCGCTTTAAACCTGTTTTAGCCCGCTTAAAACACCTTAACCGCACTAACCCACTATTACCTTTAGAGAATAATTAAAATGACAAAATTAGATCTTATTTTTCTTTCCCGCTTTTTAGTAAACATCCTATCGCTGGCTGTACTTTGCTATGGCTGTTACTTTCGCGTAAGTAAAAATGCAGTGGTGGCAGGCTCGTTTATTTTATTTGGCGTAGGCGTTTTTATTATTACCTTTTTGCTGCACGGCGTTGATATGTCGATGGAATTTGCATTTGGCCTATTTGCCGTATTTACCATGCTAAGGTATCGCACTGAGTCTATTTCGATTAAAGAAATGACCTACTTATTCCTTGTTACTGCCATTGCTTTACTGACCTCTGTAGGGCAAATGAGTTTAATTGAGCTAAGTATTCTTAATGGTATTATTTGCTTAATTGCCTTTTTGATTGACTCAAGCGTATTTGTAAAACGCTACGAAGTACAAAGCGTTTGCTACGAGCGCATAGAAAACATAACCCCGCAAAACCAAGCCACACTCATCCATGATTTAAAACAGCGCACAGGCCTAAACGTCGTTGCTGTAGATATAGAACACATCGACTTTTTAAGAGACGTAGCGCAACTAAAAGTAAGTTACTTAGCCGAAAAACAAACAAAGGCAGCCCAACATGACCTCTAAACAAACGATGACTTATGCGGCACTTTCAGCACTTTGCCTTGTTAGTAACGCAACCTTTGCCAAAATTAACGACGATATAGACCTAAGCGGCTATATTATGCTCGACTACAACAAGTTTGATAGCTCATTGTTAGAGGGAAAATACGACAGCAGCGATTCAGAAAGTACCTCTGAAATACGCCGCGCTCGCCTAAGTTTTAAATCAGACATAAGCAAAGACTGGAAAAGTAAATTTCAGCTTGGCTTTGCCGATGGCGAAACCGAAATAAAAGACGCCTACCTAGAATACTCTGGCTGGAAATATGCCGATGTAACCATAGGCCAACAAAAAGAAGGTTTTGGCCTAGAAAAACTAACCAGCTCTCGTAATTTATTAATGCTTGAGCGCAGCATGATAAGCGAAGCGTTTTCACCAGGGCGTAGCTTAGGTATTAGCCTTTCCGGTGACATAGCCTCAGTAAATTGGCAGCTAGGTTATTACAAGCCCGATGAAGACGAAGCAACGTCTGCTATTACAGGGCGCGTAGCTTGGGTGCCATGGCAGCAAAACACCAACCTTTTACACCTAGGCGTCGCATTTAGTGAGAGGCAGTACGACGGTAACGAATTTAGAGTAAATGAACCTCTTGAAGTTTATACCGCCGACTCATTAATAGAAGGCGATAAAATTAATGCCGATAGCCTCTCACAACAAGGCGTAGAGCTACTATGGCTTAAAAACAGATTTACCATGATGGCCGAGTGGCAACAAGCACAAGTAACTAGTATTGAAAAGTCAACTATCGATTACGAAGGCGGCTATTTGCAATTTGGTTATCAGCTATCGGGCGGATACCGTAAGTATAAAAACGCAAAACTAGGCGCAAGCTCAGAGCCAGGCTGGGAGCTCACTGGTCGCTATAGCCTACTTAAACTCAAGCAAGAAAACCAAGACGCTAAAACCTACGCCCTTGGCGTTAACTACACCTTAAACAAGAATATAAAGTTTATGGCCGACTACATTAAAGCCGATTACTACGAGGCAGGCGGTACTATCACATCGGGCAATGCAATCTCATTAAGGCTGCAGTATTCGTTTTAATACGCTTTGTATGTTAAGCCGGTTAATCTAAAACTACAAAGCCCTGTGTTAAACGTAACGTTTAGCACAGGGTTTTTAATTTGAGATGTTATAAACAATATAATAAATAAACTGCAAAAAGGTTACTAATCAAGCTGGAATTCATCGCACTAACTTAAAAACTTGAGCTCCTTTCCAAACCGAGCTCTCTCGGAGCGGACAACTGTGGGGCTAATGGATGAAGTAAAGCTTGCCCCCTGTGGCTTCAAAGTGATGAGGGGGTGTCCTCTAAAACGGCTGAGGAGTACTTATCGTTTCATGTTCTTGTTATGTTTATTGTTTTCAAAGTAACAACATATGTATTAATGAAACAACCCAAAATAATATGCTGGTAAAGAGAGGGCTATAAATAAAATACCTAACCCCGCACCATTACCTTGTAGTGGCATAGTTAATTTGGCCACCCATTAAGAAAGAAATGTTATGCTAATA
>OJEJ01000091.1_pt1 | contig 56859 bp, 56 predicted proteins | sample 1593271 | NCBI WGS metagenome assembly OJEJ01 (sample SAMN05416877, study PRJEB24817) | seawater metagenome | isolation source: Sea water | place: Canada:Atlantic | collected 2013-11
ATCTACACGTAAGGAGTCGTCGGCAGCGTCAGATGTGTATAAGAGACAGCAATATACCCATAGTTATTTAAATATTTATGGTAATAAGCTAAGACTATTATTTGAAGATGGTGCTCTTAAAGCGCCCTATTAAAGATCTTCCTACTATTATTTGAATAAAGATTTTGTCAGAATTATTGAAACAATGGAGTTTGAATAGAACCTATGTCAACTAAATTTTTTAATACCCACTTTAACTATTTCTTTGTTATCAGCCTACTTTATTCAGGCACATTACTCGCCGAGTTAATCGACATCAACAATACAGAGCTTCAGGAACTACTCAATGAAAAAACGCTGATTGTTGACGTGCGCAGAGCAGAGGAATGGTTAGAAACCGGCGTTATTAAAGGTAGTCAGCTACTCACATTCTTTGATAAAAATGGCAACACTAATACAGAAAAGTGGTATTCCGATATATCGAATCTTTCTGATAAAAAAACACCGGTAATTCTGATCTGCCGATCAGGCTCAAGATCAAAAGTCATTGGGAATTGGATGAGGAGAACACTCGGTTACCAAACTGTTTACAACGTAACGGATGGCATCACTGGCTGGAAACGTTCCGATGGAAAGACAGTGATGCTAGAGTAAAGGGGATAGACTTTTAATAAAGACTGCATCTTCAAACAGATTACTTAAACCAGAAATTCGACACTATTTATTGCACCCTTCGATCAATAAAGAATGCCTGCCTTTTTACTCGCAATCTTTTTTAGATATGAATTCACTATTATTTAAACCCCGATGAGAACCATCACTTTTTAATTGGCCCGGCCCATTTGGAGTTCTCGCAACTCAATATGCGGTATATGGCAGCGGATCAAATGCTCGTCATCGACCTGTTGCCAAGGGGGCGTTTTAGTCTCACAAATATCTCCAACACGACGCGGACAGCGGCGCTGAAAAGCACAGCCGACAGGCATCGGTGACAACTCAACGATATCATCGGCAGAGAGCACTGGCACCGAATCTGGATCTGGTTCGAGTACTGCGCCCAATAATACTTCGGTGTAGGGATGAGAAGGCAACGAATAGACATCTGCTGCAGGGCCTATTTCGCACAGCCGTCCTTGATACAGAAGTGCCACTCGATCGGCTAGAGCGCGAACGACGGCAAGATCGTGCGATACGAAAATATAGGTTGTGCCGAATTCTCGTTGTAGACGATTAAGTAATTCCAGTACCGCGGCCTGCACTGAAACATCAAGTGCCGATGTAACTTCATCACACAACACTAACTCAGGTTCTGCAATGAATGCCCTTGCCACTGCAACACGCTGTTTTTCACCACCAGACAGTTGGCTTGGAAGCCGGTCAAGGTAATGACCACCGAGACGGACTCGTTCAAGTATTTCTACGCTTCGATCATGCAGCTCTTGATTGGATAGCCCAAAATAAAGCCTGAGTGGTTGTGCTAGTATTTCTGCCACAGTTTGTCGAGGGTTTAAAGAGTCGTCAGGATTTTGAAAAATTAATTGAATGCGACGCAGTTGATCGTTGCTTCGTTGATCAACGCTGGCCTTTAGCAACTCGTTGCCATTATAGATAATACGCCCGTTGCGTGTCGGAATCAGGCCCGCAATTGCCTTTAGTATGGTCGATTTTCCGCTGCCAGATTCACCCACTAGACCAATAGTTTCACCCTTGTGGATAACGATCGAAATGTCATCTACGGTTGGCGTATCATTGGGTTGCCGACCTAAAATTTGGTCCCAAAGTCCGCGCGTTGTGTAGCTAATCGCAATATTGTCGAGTGCCAATACTTCGGTCGCGTGTGAAATTAGCGACCGATCAACGGCTGACCCCGGGCCTGATGCAGCTAATTTTTCAACCTTTTCAAATAAGTGACACCTGACACGCTCACCTGCCTTCGTGAACTGTAATAATGGCCTCTCCAAAGCACAGCGATCTTCTGCCATTTTACAACGTTCAACAAAAGCACAACCCTTACCCACATCACCAGCGGCGGGTGGCCGACCATCAAGCGCGGCGGGTAAACTGGCTTCGCGTAATTTTGGGATCGATGCCAATAGACTTCGAGCATAGGGGTGAACTGGCTTTAACAGCACTTGTCGAACACTACCATCGAGAACAATTTCGCCAGCATACATTACTACAACACGATCGCAGACACGTGCTATAGCACCTAGGTCGTGACTGACATAAACCATGGCAGTGCCAGTTTCCTTTGCCAGATCACGTAATAGTTCGAGTACATGCGCTTGCGTGGTGACATCAAGTCCAGTGGTTGGCTCGTCAAGCAGTAGGGCATCGGGCTCACCTGCCAGAGCCATGGCTACGGCAACACGTTGCTGCTGCCCACCAGAAAGTTCATGCGGATATCGGTCGACCAGTGTCGTCGGATCCGGTAACCGAACTTGGGTCAATAGTTCGAGAACACGAGCTGGTCGATCAACTTCACTCACCTTGCTATGTAACTTTAAGGATTCAGATATTTGCCTGCCAATACGCTGCGTTGGCGTCAGCGCTTGTCCCGCATTCTGCGGTATCAGCGCTAGTTCTCCACCTCTAATTTGTTCCAGTTCTCGGGCCGAAAGATCAAAAGTGGATTGATTACGAAATGACGTTGAACCAGTTAACACCTTTAATGGATTACCGAGATATCCCATCATAGCGAGTGCCAATGTACTCTTTCCTGAGCCACTTTCACCAACCAAGCCTACGGTTTCGCCAGCCTCTATCGTCAGGTCGATATTACGCAGGATAGGTAACAGCTGTTTCGCCAAATTGGAAAAACCGATACTGAGATCTCGGATCTCTATCAGTGATTTATTGCCCATATTTATACCGGTGCCTTCTGAATACGATCAATTCCCAGTGCTTTCGCCAACGCATCTGCGGTGAGGTTAATGCCGATAATCAGCGAACTAAGAAATACCACCGGTGCCAATACACCCCAGGGTGCAAACGACATAAAACCTCTTGCATCCGCAATCATTAGCCCCCAGTCAGGGGTTGGTGGTGATGCTCCAAAGCCCAGAAATGAAAGCGAAGAAAATGCCAACAACATCCACGACCAGCGCATTGCACCCTCAACCATTAAAGTATCCAGAACATTGGGCAGAAGTTCGTGGCGGATAATTGCAATACGCCCATGCCCTCGCGCCTTCGCGGCAGAAATGAAATCACGTGCGACAACATCGTGAGTCGCTGCACGGGCAATACGGATGACAGGAATGCCATAGAAAAAGGCAAGCGTCGGTATCAATACACCCATACCTGTGCCGAAAGTGACAATCAGCACCAGCATTTTCAAAATCCACGGTAGCGATAGAAATGCATCCACAATACGCATCGCAAATTCATCGATGCGTCCGCCCACAAGGCCAAAGAATATCCCTATAAATGAACCCCATATCACTGCTATCGGAGTGGCAATGCCAGTGATGAGGATTGCTTCTCGTCCACCAAGTAAGGTACGTGAAAAAATATCTCGCCCCAAGTGATCGTTACCAAACCAGTGTTCAAAACTAGGCCCTTGTAGCATCAATAGTGAGCTGATCTCGCGATAATCAAATGGCACTATGAATGGACTAATCACCGCTAAGACAAGATGAAAAAATACCAGGGACACTCCAATCGCTCCTGAGGGACTAGACATAACATCGCGCAATACCTTAAAGAGCCTGTCTTGAAGATGATTTTTGGTTACAGATTGGAATGTTGTCAACATTACTTTCTCATGTGAAGCGTTCTAAGGCGCGGATTCGCAATCATCGTCAGAAGGTCAGCCGTCAAATTGACACTGACATAAACTGTGGCTAGGATTAATGCGATCGCTTGCACCACCGGCAGATCACGATCAGAAATCGAATCAATCATCATTCGACCAAGTCCCGGGTAATTAAACACTACCTCAATGACGACGACACCACCAAGCAACCAGGCAATAGTCAAAGCCACCACGTTGATCGCAGGCAATAAAGCATTGGGCAATACGTGTCGAAAAACGACCTGCCAGTAAGGCACACCTTTTAGTGTGGCCATGCGAACATAATCACTGGCTAACACATCGATTACCGAGGTTCGAACCATGCGTAGAATATGCGCTGTCATCACCATCGCTACCACGATCACGGGCAGGATAATCTCTGGAAAAAACTCCACGGCTGATGCATTCGCTGATGTCAACACAATACCGGGTAACCAACCCAACCACACGCTAAAAACTAGAATCAAAACTGTTGAAGAAACGAATTCTGGAATGGTCATGGCAAAAATTGCGACCGTGGAAAAAAAGAGGTCTATTGGTTTGTCACGCCACAAAGCAGTTATCACACCCAGAAAAATAGCCAGTGGCACACCCACTAATAGGGCACAAAATGCAAGCAATAATGAGTTATTCATTCGATTGCCAACTAATTCGGCAATGCTTTCCTGACCGTTAACGGAAACGCCAAGGTCCCCAACCACAGCACCCGAAGCCCAGTCGACGTATCGCTCTAATGCAGGGCGGTTTAGATCAAGGTCTCTGCGACAATTTTCCAGTAGCTTGCCTTGTGCCTCTCGCTCAAGGAAGGCGGTGCAAGCATCGCCCGGCAAAATCTCTACCCCAGTAAAAATTATTATCGATACTAGGACAACAGTGACGAGCCCAAGTAATAGCCTGCGTAACAGCATTGATAGCATCTTATTTGTCTCGTTTTTCTAAATTATTTAACGCAGGATGGTTTAAAAAAAGACCAGAGCCATTACTGCTCCGGTCTATTGTTTTTTGAGAGTAACCTAGTCGACCGTAATCATGTGCCAACGCACGGCGTCATTTTTGACTTCGTCGAGGTTGTTAACACGTGAAGTAGTTCCAACCACTTTAGTAACCGTGTAGGGAATAAAAGTACCTGAATTATCCCACAAGTACTCCTGTGCTTTTACGTATAACGCCTTTCGCTTATTGAAGTCGAGTTGGCGTCTAGCTGAAGCGAGTATTTCATCAAAAGATGTGTCCTTGAAATATGACTCATTCCACTTCGCTGTACTCAGATAAATTTCGTGAAGTGCTTGATCAGCAGGACGCTCATTCCAACGAGTCGCAGCAACCTCTTTCTTCATCCAAACTTCTTTCCAATAACCGTCTGTCGGTACCTGAACGATGTTGACACGAATACCCGCCTTAGCAGCCTGCTGCTGGTAGGCTTCAGCCAATATTGGCCAGCTAGACTCTAAAGTTGCAACATGAACATCAATATCGATACCATTCGGAAAACCCGCTTCTGCAAGTAATTTTTTAGCCATTGCAATGTCTTGGGGACAATTTAAATCAGCACGATATTGATCGTTTGGTTCTACTGGTGTATCACAGGCCACAATACCTCCGCCGCCTAAGACTAATGCAACTAGTGCTTCACGATCTGCCGCAAGACGTACGGCCTTACGGACCCGCTTATCGGTAAATGGCTTTACGTCAGTGCGAAAAACAAAGCCCCGCCAATTGCCAGTCGGTATTTCTTGCAACTTGAACTTACTACTCCCTTTCAGCATCACTTTTTGCTGGCCCGTGATACCGCGCTCCATGTCAATCTGGCCACCAAGCAAGGCTTGAAGTCTCGCCTGCCCATCAGAGATTCCAATCACTTCCATTTTAGCAACGCCTGGAGACCCTTCCCAATAATCCATGTTGGCAACGAGGACCGTAGTGCCTTGAGCATCAAACTTCTCAACTTTAAATGGACCGGTGCCGATGCCAGTGGAAGCAATGGTGTCACCCGAGCCCTCTGGTAGCATGCGTAAACGGTAATCCATAAGCTGCAAAGGCATGTCAGCAAAAGGGGTTGATAATGAAATTTTAACTGTCATAGCATCGACAGCCTCAACCTTATCGATCATCTTTATCGCTGATCTGGCAGGACTGCCAGACTCAGGATCAAGAATTCGATCCAACGAATAAATGACGTCAGCAGCTTCAAAAGTACTCCCGTCATGAAATTTAACACCACCTCGTAATTTAAATGTCCATACTGTTGCGTCACTATTCGCAGTCCAGCTAGTAGCAAGGTCGGGTTGCGGCTTACCATCTAGTCCAGGTCGGATAAGACGACTCATAATTTTTTCAGTAATTTGGAACACACGACCTTTAGAGATAGGGTCGAGACTAGATGAGCTGCCAAACCCTAACTCATGCGCCTGACGGAAGGTACCACTCGGTGCAGCCAACACGCTGCCAGCAAAAACGGCTAATAGCAACGCTGAACAGCCTTTAATTCTTTTCATGTTTCTCTCCTCATTGGTTTATTTCGAAGCAATAGCAAAGGATTTATTAAGCTCTGGATATTATTTTTTAATCACTTTCGCAGGAGGCATTGCTCGCTACAAACGATATTTAGCCTTCTTATAGATATAAATTTATTTATTTATAGTAACGTTAATTAAATTTGACCACAAATATTATTTAGCCTAAAACAACCACAATTAAATTTTTTAAATCGTAAATGCCCACTAATCAATAGGAATTGAGGGCCATTAAACTGTATTAGTAAGGAACGTATGAACAACACACACACATACCCTACAATTATTGCTATAGGTGGTGGTGGATTTACTCATCAAACAGATCCAGAGCTGGAGGACTTTATCATCGACCAAAGTCCAATTAAGCATCCGAACATCGGATTTATCGGTGCTGCAAGCCGTGACAATCCCAACCGTATAGACCGATTTTATCAACGATTTTTGAACTACGCTGGATCGACTTCACACCTTTGTCAACAGTCATCGATGCAGACTGCCAGAGACTGGATATCTCAACAAGACATCATTTATGTGGGTGGCGGCGACACTATCCATTTGCTGAGTTACTTTCGTAAGAATAAGCTTGATAGCCATTTAGCCAATGCGGCCAATAATGGAACAATACTCGCCGGCGTCAGTGCTGGCGCAGTATGCTGGTATGATGTTGCTTTATCTGACTCTGCTGGAAATGGGCTCACACCTTTGCCTGGTTTGGGGATTGTCCCCGGTAGCTGCTGCCCACATTATTCAAGTGAGCCAGAGCGCCAAAAAGCCTTCCAACAAAAAATTAGTACTCGAGCAATGCCTGATGGTGTTGCGATTGATGACGGGGTCGCCGTACTGATTCGACCCGGTCAACCGCCAGTGGCTTACTCAGCCAGAAACAGTATGGGTGCTTATAGTGTGGAGAAAAAAGGCAACAACAGCGTCACCACAAGGCTAAAATTCCTTGATTAAGACCAATCTATTAGTCTCACTTCACAGACTCTTACGCAGTCTATTTTTGATTCTTGGCTACTGTTTAATTTCTGTATAATTTATAGCCCAATCAAATCCGCTTGGTCAATGATATTCTGGACCATCCGTATTGAAGCAGCATCGATTAGTTTACCTTGGTATTGAACGGCTCCAATACCCCTTGCCGAGGCATTTTCATAGGCAATTTTCATTTCACGGGCGGAAATAACAGCACTATTTGAAGGGGAAAAGATTTCTTGTGCATGCTCAATTTGAGAGGGATGAATCGCCCATTTCCCAACCAGACCCAACTGCATAGCACGGCGACATTCAATTCGGTAAAGGTCGGGCTTGTTAAAATCGACAAAAGGACCATCAACAGGCGTAATACCATTTTTTTTACAAGCGATCACTAACTGGTTGCGATGATAATGCCAAATATCACCCGGATAGTCGATGGTCCCTTCGATAGACTCCATGGGTATGCCCTGACTAGCAGATAAATCTCCCACACCTAGTATCAAAGCCTCAAGTCTAGGTGTTGAGGCTGCAATAGAATCGATATTAGTCATCGCTTCAACATCTTCAATTAGGCATTCGATCCCTATCTTATGATCAAGCCCTAAATCTAACTCCAGCTGGGACAATAGTTTATCAACGAACAGAACATCTGCCGCATCTAGAACCTTTGGAACCATAATAACATCAAGGTTGTTACCTGCCCCACTGACGAGATCAATAATATCGCCATAGCAATATTGGGACGCTGGATCATTAATTCGAACACTGCGAGTTGTACGCCCAAAATCAAGCGTATTTAAAGCTTCTACTACTTTTTTTCGTGATGCTTTTTTTTCATTCGGTGCAACCGCATCTTCGAGGTCAAAAAAAATATAATCCACGTCAAGCTGAGAACCTTTAGCCATCATCGACTCAGAACTGCCGGGAATGGCTAATTGACAACGCCTTAATCTGGTTGGACGATTATATTTCATCGGTCTATCTCTACTCTTTAAGTGGTTTTGGGGTGAATAGACATTCGACATCTACGATTTAAAAGGCGCTAAAAAAACGAAACGCTATTCCATCAATAAAACATTGTATCGTTAGGCTACTCCAACTTATCTAAAGAGCAGCATTTATATGTCTCTCGTGTTTAAACGGTCCTTATCGTGGTTGGCGCTGACTAAATAACTCTTTCTTCTTTTAAACTCTGTATATCTTGATCTGTTAAATTCAAAAGCGATTTATAAACACTGTCGGTGGCATCACCCAAAGCTGGCCCCAAATTTTGCAAAACTGCGGGAGTGTCACTCAGTCGAGGTAAAGCCGAAGTTACTGTCACTTCGTTAAAACGAGGATCATTAAAAATCTGGAAATTACCCCGCGCTTGATAATGTGGGTCATTGTAAATATCTTCAATACTGTATAACACTGAACAAGGAACGCCACCTTGTTGACATCGTGAAATTGCATCACTTGCATCTAACTCGATAAACCAATCTTGCACAATTTTATTGATTAACCCTCTATTCTCTTCTCTTGCTGAAACTTTTCTATAGGTATTGGGCATAGCATTTTCTGGACAGCCCATAATGTGACACATCCGTTCAAATATCTTGTCACTAGAACAGGCTAGTGCAACATATTTCCCGTCTCTAGTCTGATAGTGACTGTGAGGCACTGCATTGACCGTATCAGCACCCATACGCTCACGAATGAACCCCGTACGCTGATACACTGGCAACATCTCATCCATCAATCGAAATACAGATTCGTATAGGGCGATGTCAACCACTTGTCCTTTCCCCGTTTTACGACGTGCTTCGAGCGCCATCATAATTCCAATCGTTCCCCACATTCCTGATACATAATCAGCCAAGGATGTCGACCCAGGCATGACTGGCATTTGTCCGGGTTCTCCACACAAATAGGAAAGGCCAGCAAAAGCGTGAGCAGCACGGGCAAAACCAGGCCGACTACTATATGGACCATCCTGTCCATATCCGCTCACCCTTAACATAATTAATCTCGGGTTGATTTCACTGAGAACGTCAAACCCAATGCCCCACTTCTCTAGTGTACCCGGCCTGAAGTTTTCCAAAACGATATCGGACTGCTTAACCAGCCCTTTGAATAACTCGACACCTTTGGCTGTTCTCAGATCGAGGGTGACTGATTTTTTGTTCCTCGCTTCCGTCAACCAGACAAAGGTATCCTGGTCGGGTTCAACCGGTGTGCCAAACTGACGCAAAGGATCACCTTCTCCAGGCTTTTCTATCTTGAGTACTTCAGCCCCGAAATCAGCAAGAATGACGCCACAAAAAGGGGCTGCAATAAATGTAGCAATATCTAATACCCTAATTTTATTTAATGGCGCATTGTCATTTGTACCTTTATCAGAACTCATTTTAATCAACCTAAACGTTTTTAACAGAAAACCGGGGGTCTGCTGTTGCCGGTATCCCAGCCCATGGCTCGGGGCCTGCTGGAACCGCCACATTAACACCGCGAACAATTTCACCCTTGGGATCATACATTGGTAAAGTACAAAGCTCTCCTCGATGTAATTGACCATCAGTGCATTGCACATCTACTACTGAACCTAGTCTCAAATTAGACTCGTTTAGAAGAACAATACCTACGCCGCAGACTTGATAAGGAGACCATGTACTTGATGTCACTCGCCCAATAGACTGCCCGTTACATTCGAGCGTATCGCCCCGTAGTGCAGTTCCACCTTCGACGCGAATTCCCCAACTGCGGTTCTCTTTATCATCAGCCATTATTGCGTTACGTCCGATAAAATCACCTTTCTCAAAGTCTATAAACCGACCCAAACCAACAACAAATGGGGATGTGCTGTGGGTAAAATCTTGACCTGCTGACAGTAAACCAGCCTCAATCCTTCTGCATCGGTTTCCTGGTGTAGCTGTCAAAATCATGCCCATTTTACTGCCTTCCTCAAGGATTAAATCACCCAGCATTTCAGTATTATTTTCAGGGCGAAAGTAGACTTCCCAACCAAGCTCATTAGTAAACCCTGTACGACTGATAATCACCGGTTCACCCGCTATTGTGACCTCGACCCAATCAAAATAACGCCAATCAGGCATTGGTCCGTCAATCAGGCGCTCTAAAAGATCCATTGAACGAGGCCCCGCAACTTGACTAATCCATACATCAGGATCACTTATTGAGACGTCAAGTCCCTCAGAATGAGCTTTGTACCAGGTAAATAACTCACCATCAGCTTGTGCAAACCAGTACTTTTCGTCATCAACCCTAAGCAATACACCATCGGTTATTATTCCACCATCATGGAAGCAGGCGAACTGATATGAACAGCGTCCCTTTTTAACTTTCGATACATCGCGAGGAAAGATACGCTGTAAAAGTTTAAGTGCATCCGGCCCTGAAATTTCATATGGATACTCACCCGTGTGACGGAAGGTAAGCTCTTGACGCACCTTCCAGTACATTTCATCGGGCGTTGCATTAGTTAGTTTTTCTGGATTTAAGCGTCCAGCATAAAGGGAATACTCTGGATTATAGGGTAGCTCTTGATAAGTCAGCGGGTGGATCGGAATAGTTCGTGCCAATTCTACAGGTCGATCACCTTCTACTGGCAGTGGTACTACGGAAAATCTGAGTTTCTTGAGAGATTCATGCATTTAAAGAGCCTATAGCTAAAATTAAAAATATGTGTAAAGTTGTATTACCCATAATTAACTATTAAAAACAAGCACACAAACGATTTTTTGAACCGCATAGATAAAATTTTTATTATTTATATTTGAGAGAATGAACTTGAATAATAAGTATCAACGCTTGCCTTTAGCTGGACTAAGGATTTTCGAAGTAGCCGCACGCCTACAAAGCTTTAAACTCGCAGCACAGGAACTCAGCGTTACCCCAACCACGGTGAGCAACCAAATTCGAAAATTGGAGCGTGATTGGGGTTGTCAATTATTTATACGCAAAACACGTCAGCTAGTACTAACAGAAGTTGGGCGCTCTTTAGCGCAGACAGTCAGTCGAGCTTTCGATGATATTAAGGTAGAAATTGAATCACAGATAACCATGGCCAAAAAAACCGTCACGCTCGAGGTTGGCCCTATTTTTGCATCACGCTGGCTAATTCCAAAGCTCAACCGGTTCCGTCGACAGCAGCCTGATATTGAACTTGTGCTTCATCACGGTTCGCGCATATCGGGCGCAGACAATATGACTGCTGATGCCGCAGTTGACTGGGGTGAAGGTAACTGGCCAGGATTAGAGTCAACCCATCTATTCAATATTTGTTATGTACCTGTTTTGAGTCCAAAGCTAGCCAAAAAAAAAGGCGGGTTAAAAACACCTAAAGATCTTTTGCGTTTCACAATTTTGCACCACAGCGATCGAACTGAGTGGGATGATTGGTTAAGTTTAGCTGGACTACCCGAGCAGAATTTCACTGATGAAACGATGATTGAAGACTCGAACGTAATCTTGCAAGCTGCGATAGATGGTCATGGTGTCGCGCTCGGAATATTCCCTTTTATCCAGACCGAGGTAGATCATAAAAGATTAATCTGTCCGATGGATATAACGCTTAAACCAAAACGTACCTATCACTTACTCACTCGACCCGGGATGCGAAAAAATCCTGATATTGAAACCGTTTGCCGTTGGCTAGAGGAAGAGGCGGCTAATACGAAAATTAACTAGTGAACCCTTTAAAAGTTAAATTGTATGTGGGTTATGACACCCACTTTTAATTAACTTTTTAGCCTTGACCATTAGCATCATTTAACTGTTATCTTTATTAGGCCGCGTCTTAAAAAGTCCACGTTTAATGACTTGATATAATCAACTCAGTCAATTTGATACCACTGAGACTACCGGCAATCATTACGCCCTAAAGACATTCCAGGTTTAGCTAGCTGCAATTAAAGATTCCGCCATTTCAGCAAAACCATACCCGCCAAAATGTTCAGTAATGTAGGCTGGTGGTGAGTTAAGCTCTTCAATGTAGGGTTTAATATTGGCTACACCAACAGTGTTAGTAAAGTTAGAAAACATTGAGTCATCATTGGGAGAATCACCAATAAACATGGCCTCTACGCGTTCGATATCATGCTGAACTAACCATTCATTCGCAGTGGTTGCTTTATTATATTTGCCACACCATACGTTAATATGTATCGAACTAATTTTAACATTCATGCCCGAGTCTTCGCAAAAATCAGCAATTTTGAAAGCTTCTGACCTTTTAACCTTATGATCTTGATTAATGTCAAAAGCAATGTCGGTCAACCGAAACGGTTGATCTGCAGTCGGGTGAGCGTTCGGGAACTTATTAAGAACCGCTTGTTTAAGTTGCTGCAGATGTTGCCAATTAATCGTGCGTTCCGCTTCTGGTACAGCATAATAATAAGATAAACGCCCTTCACTATTTCGATCAACAAAATAGGCCCCATTCTCACCGATAATCGAATCAATTGGCCAGGTGCGTATCATACAGTCACACCAACCAGCACTCGCACCCGTGACAGGAATCACTTTGATTCCAGCCTCTTGTAATTTTACTAAGGCAGTGAAAGTTTCATGAGGCAAGCGCCCTTTCCACGTCAATGTGTCATCAACATCGGTGAAAAGAATTTTCGTTTTTTGCGGAAATATTTTAGGTATGGGTTGAGGTTTCAAACATCTATCTCGAGGATAATGGGTTGATGGTCAGACAGGCTGGCAGCACTGTCGGCGTGAACGTTTATTTCGTAGGATGTGAATTCTTGACTGAGCCAGAAATAGTCTCTGCAATGCCCGCCCTGTGGCCATTGCACTGTGTCAAAAATGCCACAAGTCGAAGGGTGGGGTTGATCAGTACTACCATGCTGCCAGGCGTCGATCCAACCAGCATCTTTTTGATACTGGTAATGCATCGATTCAGGATCGAAATTAAAGTCGCCATTTAAAATTCGCGCCGATGCCAGATATCCTGTATTAAAGCAGCCAGTTCCGGTCGCTTTTGGAGATTTATGGTGTGTAGAGCGTTCTTGCTCTAATCGGGTAAGATACTCGATTTGTAATTGTGTTTCATTGCTGTCATGAAAAGCGAGATGTGTATTAATAATACTCAGGGGTCCGATGCTTGATTCAATACAAGTGTCAATTGCCACCCGTGACATTTGAAGCTTTGCTGGAACTGCAGGTTGTGGCAACTGATGTACTTTATAATCGAGCAAACCCTTTTTGATCAGAGTTAAATTTCCAAACTCTTGTCGATCAAGCCATTTATCAGAAATGCTCGGCCAGCTAAATCCTGAACCCCAAACTAGCCTATAGCCAGGAAAAGATTGTTGTGACAATTTCAATTGGTCTGCCTGACCTTGCGTACAATAATCGGGCATGTGGCGCGCCAACTCTTGCAAGCAAATAACGTCAAATTCACCTAACGACTTAATGTAATCAAGCGTTCGAATGAAGTTCGAATCATTGTTAGGTGACTTTCCATACTGAACATTCCAAGAAAGTAACCGCATTCACTTAATACCTGCGTGCATGAATGACTGAATAAATCGCTTTTGGAAAATTAAAAATAGTATCAACAATGGTCCAATAGCGATCAGAGTGCCTGCAGAAATGACCGACCAGTCAACACCCGATTCAGGCGCACCAAATATGGCCATACCAACCGTTAAAGGTCGACTAGCCTCAGTATTAGTGACCACCAACGGCCACAAAAAATTATTCCAATGGTAGCTAACAGACACCAAGCTAAAAGCTAGGTAAGTGGGGAAAGCTAAGGGTACAAATACCTTCCAGATAATACCAAGGCCAGACAAACCTTCTACACGAGCCGCATCCTCAAGCTCCTGAGGTACAGTCTTAAAAGTTTGGCGCAACAGAAAAATTCCAAAGGCACTCGCGAGATAAGGTAAACCAACACCAAGATAAGTGTCCACTAATTCTAGCCCAGCAAGCGTTCGGTAGTTTTCAACAATAAGCACTTCAGGCATTACCATTAATTGAGTCAAGACCAGCGCAAAGGCAAAACCGCGGCCAGCAAACTTTTCACGCGCCAGCGCATAACCAGCCAGTGTGCAGAGGAATAGTTGAGACACCAAGATCAACGTGGTGATGACTATGGTGTTAAGCATATACCGAAAAAAGGGCGCCTGCTCCCAGGCAGATGCGAAGTTTTCCATCGTTAATGGTGCGGTCAACGAAAATTGGGTGGCGTACTCGGGTGGATGAAAGGCAGCCCAAAACGCATAGAGCAAAGGTAACACCCAGACTAAACCCAGCAGGTAGGCTGATGTTTTTGAAAAAACTTGAAACCAAGAAGACATAGTTTTTACCGGTAATGGATTCTGCGATCAAGCACAAATATCTGGACCAGTGCAATCAAGGCTAGGGTTGCCAACATAACCACGGTTAATGTTGCGGCATAATAGCTATCGAGAAAACTAAATGCGGTTTCATAAATGTAATACAGGAGCAAATTGCTTTCATTGTTGGGACCACCTTTGGTTAAAATAAATAAATGGTCGACCAGCTTGAAGGCATTCAAAATGGCATTAATTAAAACGAATAAAGTAGTCGGCATGAGTAATGGAAAAGTGATTTTTCTAAATATTCGCCAGGTACTGGCGCCTTCTAATTTTGCCGCATCAAAAAGATCAGGACTCAGAGTTTGCAATGCTGCTAGATAAAAAATCATAAAAAAGCCAGCTTCTTTCCAAACAGTCATAACCATCAAACTCGACAATGCGATGTCCGGATCCCCAAGCCAGTTAGGGCCTTCGATACCGACTAGACCCAGTAATTGGTTGAACAGCCCAATATTTGGACTATAGAAAAAAAGCCATATATTGGCAACGGTAATCATGGGTAATATGGTTGGAGTGAAAAATGCTAACCGAAGCAAACTGGTACAATGGATTTTACTATTCACCCAAAGTGCCATAATAATTGCCAGCGCAATCGAGGTAGGAACTGTCCCCAAGGCATACCAAAAGTTATTTTCAATAACCTTCCAAAATATTGGATCATCCACCAAAATTTGGTAATTTTCGACGCCCACAAATTGACTTGGCGCAACATCGGACTTGGCCCAAGTAAAGCTGCGCCATATTGTCTTTAGCGTCGGCCAATGTGTAAACGCGATTAAAAATGATAGGGCAGGTAACAACAGCAACCAAGCTTTAAGATTAAATCGACTAAACATATTTTAAGCTATATTTTAGAGTTGTCATTGGAGTCATTGGGGCCGATGTAACCGGCCCCAATCATGTACTATCAATAACGGCGTAAGATAGACTTAGCTTGTTTTTGAGCATCTGTTAAGGCTTCTTTTGCCGACAACTGCCCGGTTAATGCTGCTTGAATTGCATCATCTAAGTATTTTCGTACCCGTCCTGCTTCGTGAGTAGACAGTTCTGCCGTTGCATGTGTGAGCTGATCACGGGCAACTGCGGCTGGAGGGAACGTCTTCACATAAGCTTTCAGCGTTTCTGTTTCATAAGCTCCTGGGCCGACACCCATATAACCGGTTGACTTAGACCAATGAGCAGACTGTTCAGAAGAGGTCATAAACTTTACAAACTTAAAGGCCGCTTTCTTTTCTTCAGCAGATGATTTTTTGAAGATGTAAAAGTTACCGCCACCCGTTGGTGAACCCAACTCTTTGTTACCCGGAAGTTTCGCAACACCAAAATCAAAACTGGCTTTGTTTTTTACCGTCGTTAAGTTACCCGTAGAATGCCACATGATTGCAGTTTTCTGATCCAGAAAATTTTGTCGTAAGGTGCCCCATTCGATCATACCTTTTGGCATAATGCCGTGTTTGTTACCAAGATCTTGCCAATATTCCAAAGCAGCAACGACCCCTGGCTTATCAAAGTAAGTTTCTGTGCCTTCCTGGTTCATTAGAACTTCGCTGTTTTGCTTGGTTAATGCACCAAACATCCAGTAAGGATAACCCGTTGACGGAATCATAGCACCCCATTGCTGAACCGCTCCATTACTGTCTTTTTTAACCAACTTTTTACCCATACTGGCGAATTCTTCCCAGGTAGTTGGCGGCTTCTCAGGGTCTAGTCCAGCGGCACGAAACATGTCTTTGTTGTAATACATGACGATGGTTGAACGTTGGAAGGGTATACCCCAAGTTTTACCATCAGCTTTACCATTTTCCATTAGTGCTGGATAAAAGCTATTGAGCCACTTTTTCTCTGAATCGTTGCTGACCAGATCATCAAAAGCAACAATTGCTTCAAGGTTGCGCAGTGCGTGGATGTCAATTGAAAACATGACTGACAACTGGGCTGGAGAACCGCTTTGTAAAGCCGCTAACGCTTTGACGCGCGCATCATTATAGTTACCCGCATAAATGGCATTAACGTTAATATCTGGATTTTCAGCTTCGAATTTATCTACCATGCCATCAACCACTTTAGTTAACGAGCCGCCAACAGCGACTGGATAGTACATAGTTAAATCAGTAGCTGCACTGGCAGCACTACTCAATCCTAGGATTGAAGCAATGCCAACAGTCGACAAGCATTTAGTAAGTTTTTTCATCAATCTTTTCCTCTTAGGTTTATCGGTTATTAAAAATTTTATCTCACTCAAAAATTAGTTTGGAAATCTATGTTCGTTGCCAGAATCCCAACGAATCAATAATCTCTGCTGGGCTTCAAACATGGCATGTCCCGGATAACGTATTTTAACCAACTTTTGATCTTCTCCAGCTGCACCAACATCGGCAAGTACAATGGTATCGGCACCGTGATAATCGCAACTGACAACATTGGCTGGCATACCTTTATCAGAAATTTCGATATGTTCGGGCCGAATCCCCAGACGATTTTTTCCAGAACCAATAATGTTCATTGGCGGACTGCCAATAAACTGGGCTGTAAAAATCGTTTGGGGATTGTTGTATAAAGCTTTGGGCACATCGATCTGCTCGATCTTCCCATCATTCATCAAAACGATTCGATCAGCCATACTCATCGCCTCGACCTGATCATGGGTAACGTAAATGACAGACATACCGAGACGTTGTTGTAGCGCTCTTATTTCGGTACGCATTTCATTACGTAACTTGGCATCGAGGTTAGACAAGGGCTCGTCCATTAGGCATAACTTCGCTTGTGCAACAATCGCCCTCGCTAATGCAACCCGCTGGCATTGACCGCCAGACAGTTGCCCCGGTTTTTTTTGAAGATGGTCTCCAAGCCCAACCAGTTCGACGACAGAATCAAGGCGTCTTTTTTGTTCATCTTTAGACACTTTCCGAGCTTGCAGTCCAAATATAATATTTTCTTCCACTTTTAGATGAGGGAAAAGTGCATACGATTGAAACACCATCGCTAGCTTTCTCTCACCGGGTGAAAGTTGAGTAATGTCCCTGCCATCGAGTTCAATAGCACCTTCATCAGGCATTTCTAGACCCGCAATCATTTTTAGAGAAGTCGATTTACCACAACCTGAAGGGCCCAAAAGAGCGACGAACTCGCCCTCGTTGACGGTGAAACTTAACTTGTCAACAACCGTTAAGTCACCGTAACGGCGTGATATTCCCTCTACTTTTAACATGACAAAAATTCCTTGCTAGAGCCCACTTCAATTATTTCAGCTGCAAATGTAATGCAGGATTGTTTAATAGAATCCGATATAAAGTCCATTACTAAAATATCGACATCATCCAAAGTACCAGTAACCACAGGGGCGTAGCGATCAATTTTAGTATGGTCAGCAACAAGTATGCGCGTTTCACTGTTTTGCATAATAGTTCGAGATACGCTTGACTCATCTGGAGAGAAGTCAAGTAATTGACCTTTTTGGTTCAACCCTCCGACACCAAAAATACCGTATTGAATATTAAACTTATTCAAAAATTCCGTTGTTTCTGGACCCATCGTGTCTTGATCACTGGGCCGCACTAATCCTCCAGCCAAATATGTTTGAATTTTGGGGTTATGACTGAGTGTCAACGAAACATTAATATTATTGGTCACAACAGTGAGTCCTGGGTGATCCAGTAGGGCTTGAGCTACTTGTTGAGGCGTGGTGCCGATACCCAGAAAGATACTGCTATTTTCAGGCAATAACTCGACTACCTTGCTTGCAATATGCTGCTTTTCTATAAGGTTCATAACCGTGCGATTGCTGAATGGCAAATTATGGTTATTGCTTGGTAGGCTAATACCGCCATGTACCCGACGAACGACTCCAAGCTCACTCAATTCGTTGAGGTCTTTCCTGATGGTTTGAATAGAGACATTAAATAACGAAGTAATCTCTGCGCTAGAAAGCACGCCATTCGTTTTATGGAGTTGATTAATTATCCGTTGCTGTCGATGTGATAAAGACATTTAAATGGTTTTCCAAACGTTCTAATGATCGAGCTCAAAACTGAGAATAAAATTTATACTCCGCTAATATTTCGATTGAACTAATATAACTTTCGTTCGAACTACTTGTCCAGTAATTTATCCTATATTCGAAATAAAATATGCCAAGTACACCGAGCTCCAAATAAATGATTGGTGATTAGAAATACGAAACCACATAATAAACTGACTGTTTAAAGAGCAATTGGTTACTCAATAAGCACTCTGGCCAAACTAAAATTATGCTTTAGCAAAACCAATTGAAAAGTCCCAAAAGAATATTCAATCGCATGAGACCAATAAAAATTTGTACCGAAGATTACTTTTTAAGCCCGTCTATATTGTTGTTAGTCCAAAAACGTACCTATTGCGTATGTATCGTTGAAGATTTTTTTATATCTCATCAAATAGCTTTAGAAATTTATTGGCATTTTCTTAAAGTGTCGCCTAAGAAACAAATTTGTTCTTGTTGTTATTTAAACTAATCTCTAACCAAGCAGAAAATAATTATCGCCACTCTTAAAAAGGAAACATTATGAATAAATTCTTTCGTTTATTTTCTATTCCACTGTTACTCCTGAGTACAAACAGTTTTGCTAACTGTCCAGCTCTGCTCGATTTTGAATCTACTAAACTTCACTCGAGTACTAGCATTAATTTTTGTGATAATTTTAAAAGCAAAGTGTTGCTTGTGGTTAACACGGCAAGCCACTGCGGCTTCACACCACAATTCAAAGATCTAGAGGTTTTGTACAATAAGTATCGTGATCGAGGGTTAGAGATTGTTGGTTTTCCTTCAAACGACTTTAACCAGGAGGCCAGTAGTGAATCCAAGACTGCAGATGTTTGCTACATTAACTATGGTGTTACATTCACCATGATGTCTCCAAGTTCCGTTCGAGGCGGTGCTGTTAATCCATTTTTTAAAAGATTGGCTGATAAAACTGGCAGTGCTCCAAGCTGGAATTTCACTAAATACCTCGTTGACCGTGATGGCAGCACAGTTACGCATTATGCGTCGAACAAAAAACCGATCGGCAGCAGTCTCGAGCAAGATATCGTGTTATTACTCCAGCAGTAGCCACAGACCGTGTCCGCACCTAGGGTTATGCGCCTATTGGGATATCTTGGTCTAATTCCATTTATTGTTCCGGCAGTTCTGGCTATATTTAACAGTGATTTATCTGGCACGGCTATCCAAGTGGCTGAAGCGTATTCATTTGGGATTATTTGCTTCTTAACGGGGAGCTGGTGGGGTATGTCATGTTCCAACAATAACAGTGCTTTAATCCTTTTTAGTAACTTTTACTTTTTGGTTGCTCTTATTTTGCTACTTTTATTCCCCTTATGGTGGTCACTGGCATCATCATTGCTACTTATGAGTGTTTTTGCGTTAGAACAAAAAACCTCACTCTTTCCGTCATTACCCCATTTTTATCGACAAATGCGGGGTACTCTAACCATCTTGTCGAGTGCCTCTATGATGGTTATCCATATCGCTGGTTGAACCAATTAGTTAGTCAGAAAGTGATCCTTTTCGTTTTCTTATCCGTAAATATAATGTATCCCTTTTTTTGAGGCACCATGAAATTAGCTACGAACATTCACCCAAAAGGCAAAATTTTAAAAGTCAGTGAAGCCAGCATTAGTATCTGTAATCTCCGGTTAAGAACTTATATAGGTTTTAACCCGGAAGAAAAAGCAAAGCAGCAGGATGTTGTTATCAATGTAGAAATTCGTTATCGCGCCGACTTAGCTTTTGATAGTGACAATGAGGATGACGCTTTAAATTATAAAACAATCACAAAAAGCATGATTAATCATATCGAGCATGGTCGTTTTCATCTCCTTGAGAAGCTGGCTGCCGATCTCCTCGCCATTGCGACGGAATCGACCCTCGTGAGTTTTGCAGAAGTTAGAGTCGACAAGCCTTATGCTCTGCGCTTCGCAGATTCTGTATCCGTTACCTTGAGTGCCAGCCGTGACTGACTCATTGCTATCAAACAAAAACGCTGACCCAGTCATAATAACCGGTGGCGCCCAGCGGCTCGGCTTGGCAACAGCTATCGAACTTCAGAAAAATGGTTATCAGGTCGTTATTACCTACCGAAACCATCGACCTATATTAGACGAACTTGAGGCTAGTGGTATCGTGACTATTCACGCAAACTTTGGAGATGAGCAAGGCATTAGTCGCCTTACCACAAAGTTATGTTCTCAATTTGATTCTTTACGTGCCATTATTCACAATGCATCTGAGTGGCTTCCAGAAAGCCCCTATCAAACAGATGAATCAGTCATGCAATGTATGATGAATACACATGTTATGGCACCCTACCTGATCAATCAAGCCTGCGGTGATATGCTGGTTCGCCACGGTAAAAAAAATGGTCACGCTGACATTATCCACATGAGCGACTATGTGGCTGCGAACGGCAGTAAAAAACATATTGCTTATGCGGCCAGCAAAGCAGCCCTAGATAACCTGACACTTTCTTATGCGAGCAAATTAGCGCCATGGGTCAAAGTGAACAGTATCGCACCCGCGTTGCTAATGTTTAACGAAGACGACGATGAAAAATACCGAGAAAAGGCTAAGAAAAAATCATTACTGGGCAATGTTCCTGGGGTATCTGAGGGCGTAAACACTATTCAGTACTTACTTCAAAGCCAATACCTGACTGGAAAGATAATCGCACTCGATGGTGGTCGCCACTTAGCCCGTGCAAGCTGAGCTATAACCATTTTAAAAATTCCAATGAATAGGACTAAAATATGAACCAAAACCATGCTTATGCAGAAATAGGAATTACATCGCCCTATTCTAAAGAGGCGGACCTAGTTCGTAATGCATTAATTGAACACGGCCTTGAAACACCATTAATAGCTAACAACCTTGATCGTGATACAAAATATCAACGTATCAAACAGTCTTTTGCGGACATTACTACGACGCTTGGGCTCGACCTAACAGACGACAGCCTTTGTGAGACACCCCACCGAATTGCGAAAATGTACGTGGATGAAATCTTTTCTGGGTTGGATTACTCTAATTTTCCTAAGATCAGTGTCATCAACAACAAAATGGGCGTTGACGAAATGGTCAAGATCAGTGACATCAGCCTGACGAGCACTTGTGAACATCATTTTGTCACAATTGATGGAACGGCACGGGTAGCTTATATCCCTGGTGACAAACTCATAGGGCTTTCAAAGATCAATAGAATTGTGCGTTTCTTTGCACAACGGCCTCAGGTGCAAGAACGCTTAACACGGCAGATTTTAGTTGCGCTTCAAACACTATTGCAAACTGATGATGTCGCAATCAGTATTGATGCAACTCATTATTGTGTCAAATCACGGGGCGTTATGGATGCCAATTCACATACCCAAACCACAGCTTTAGGCGGCTTGTTTAAAGACCGGCATGAAACTAGAGCTGAGTTTCTGAGCTAACAAATGCCTCATCCTTCAACATTAGACCCCAATGAATTTTCGTACTATGACAAGCTGGCTGCGCAGTGGTGGGATGAGAGTGGCAAATTCTGGCCATTGCATCGATTAAATCGAGTCCGCGAAGCTTATCTTAAACAACAGATTTGCCATCACTTTGATCGAGATTCAACCCTTCCTAACCCCTTACAAGGCTTGTCAATCATAGACATTGGATGTGGTGGTGGCATTTTATCTGAGTCAATGGCCAAGCTAGGTGCAACTGTAACAGGCATTGATGTCGTACCTAAAAGTTTACAGGTGGCAAGACAGCATAGCCAAAGTCAACAAATCGAAATTAAATATATTGATTGTTCAGCCGAAGAAATGGTTCTGTCTAAACAACAGTATGACGTGGTGCTAAACATGGAGGTTGTTGAACACGTTATTGAGCTGCCTACTTTCATTCGCAGCTGTTCTCAACTTTTAAAGGAAGACGGAATTACTTTCATTGCTACCATCAATCGTAACCCTCTATCCTGGTTGATTGCAATTATAGGGGCTGAGTATGTGTTGGGCTGGTTACCACGAGGCACTCACCAGTGGTCGAAATTTGTTAAACCATCCGAACTTGCTAAATTGCTTTTAGATAATACGCTCGCAGTAACCGTTGAGAGTGGTGTTCGAATCAATCCTTTTAACAAACATTTCTCCTTATCAAATAATCTCAACGTTAATTACATGATTGCAGCATCCGCTGTAAAAACTCAAAAATAAAATTACTTTTGAAGCTGTTTTTTGTGATCTTTTAGAACCATTTATACGTATTAATAAGTATATTAAAATGATATTTCTAAAAAGACTTTGAACATTTTCTTACTTGATTACGACATCGAACGTTGCGCCGAATATCATTGTGATCAACATGTTGTGAAAATGATTCGAGAAAACGTACAAATGCTATGTACTGTTTTAAATAAAATGGGCCTTAAAACGCCTTACAAATCTACTCATAAAAATCATCCTTGCATATTGTGGATTGCCGATTCATTCGATAATTTTTTATGGTTAAAAGATCTTACATTATTGCTCAACGATGAGTATTTATATCGGTTTGATAAACAGACAAATCATCATTCTATTGAGATACTTCATTCGATTTCAAAATATCGTTACGCTCACCACGGCTTAACCCCCTTTCCACAGACAATGCCTTTAGAATACAAAGTGCCTGGTAATGCAGTGGCTGCCTATCGTCAATTTTATATTGCCAAAAAGCAGAGCTTTGCACGTTGGACTTTACGAGACAAACCTGATTGGTTTGTCAATTTAGAGTCAGAGACCCCCTGACCTATTTATAACCTAATTAAATTTCAAGAAACCCTTTTATCAATCTAACCGATACCAACGAGGTATACCATGAAGCAAGTAATAACCCGTAGAAAATTATTAAAAACAATCGCTTTAGTTGGAGTTTGTCCATCTATAACCATTGGTAGTATGAAAGCCTTTGCCAGTCTCCCAAAACTTGATCCTGAAAACGCTCAAGCAAAAGCACTTCAATACATCCACCAATCGGCAATAGCTGAAAAGAACTGTGGTAACTGCCGCCTCTATACTGGCGATGCAAGCCAAGATTGGGGACCCTGCGCTATCTTCCCCGGTAAAGACGTTGCTACCGCTGGGTGGTGTAAGGCATGGGTGGCTAAATGATAGCACTCACTTGATAAACTATTCGATATAGTTTAATCACACCTAAGCCCGGTAGGCTCTTTGATAGATCCTATTGGGTCTATTATATTTTTGCTTCAATCGAAAGCCAAATAATTACCCAATAACACTATGCATTGCACCTTCTTTTTTAACTCAATCATAAATCAGTCTAACGAATCGTGTAAAGATGTTGCCACTAAAATAATGTTCAGTATTCTTGCCTGCTTCATTCTCAGTGGATGCCTTGGTATGCCAAAGAGTGTTAGCCCAGTAAAAGATTTTGAACTTGATCGGTATTTAGGAAAATGGTATGAAGTCGCACGGCTCAATCATTCTTTCGAAGAAGGACTTCAAAATGTAACTGCTGAATATTCACTCCAAAAAGATGGTGGTGTGAGTGTTGTCAATCGAGGCTTCTCGACAGTGGAAAAAAAATGGAGCGAAGCAACTGGGAAAGCTTTTTTTGTTAAAAGTACAGATGAAGGATATTTGAAGGTTTCTTTTTTTGGCCCATTTTATGGTTCTTATGTCATATTCGAGCTCGACAAAGAACATTATCAGTATGCTTTTGTTTCTGGACCAGACTTGAATTATTTATGGCTTTTATCAAGAACTCCAAATGTGTCCGCTGAACTCAAAGAAAATTTTATCAAACAGGCAAAAAGTCTTGGGTTTGATACCGATACGTTAATCATGGTAGGCCATAAACTGCCTACTGGATTTTAACGATTCATGACGCGTCCCTTATTATTTCCTTCTAGAAAATATTATTTTTCTTACTGCTTGAAGTAGTGATGAATTAGAAAAAAATATAGAAGCCCAATAAATATAGCCTTAAAGTATTCTCGTAATCGAGTGTCATAAACCTAAACTTAAAACCATAAGTGAATTCATAACGCTAAAACTGACTATCAAGCAGTACGTTTACTTCTGTCTGTACGATACCGTCAATCAACCTTATCTCACCCATGATTAAATTTAACAATGATAATAATTGAGACCGTATATCAGCTATAACATCCCAATGCCCCGTCGTGTGATGAACCACTATCACCTCTGGGTAATCACGTAATCGTTTAATTACTGAAGGTTCACTTTTAGCCTCGATCGCAATATTCATAAACAATCTGACAGGGTGATTCTTTTCATCAGGGCTGAGTTTTACCGTATACCCTAGAATTACACCATCATGTTCAAGTTTATTGATTCGATTTTGAACTGTGGCACGTGACACTCCAAGTGACCTGGCTAGGCTGACCACAGGCATGCGAGCATTAGAGCGTAATAAAGCCATTAAATTGAGATCTTTATCATCTAACTTTCCGATCATTTCTAAAATCACAATAAATCTATCATTTTGCAAAAAAAAATTACACATTATTATGAAATTGATACTTATTGATACCTATTTATTGACTCATCACCCCGTTAAAATTTCACCTTATTAAAAATCAAAACTAAAGATTTAATCAATGACTCTATTCGTCGATGTACCCACTTTGGGTTAATTAATAAGAAATGTTGGAATAACAGAATTTATCAAGGGTCTTCTTCAGTGTTTAGAGAATGACTTTTCATGCTGGGAAAATTTTAATAAATCATTACGAGTGGCTGCTCACAGTAATGAAGGTGTTATGGAGTAAATGCCCATTGCGAATCAAAAAAACTTTCGTTTCAAATATGTCAGTGGTGCCCAAAGTGAATTTCAAGCCATTGCCTTTCACACCCTCATTGGTATTGACCAGTTAAGAATCTTTGATCTTGATAAAACGGCAATGGTTAAAATTGAACAGCATTTGAGTCTTTTCCCAAACGTCTATGTAGCAAAGCGGAAACTGCCCATGACTGCATTCTTGGCGTCGACATTGTGACTACTGTTACTGCGGATAAGACATGGGCAACTATTTTAACTGAAGACATGATTGAGCCGGGAATGCATATCAATGCTATTGGTGGGGATTGTCCCGGCAAAACTGAATTAGATATTAACGTGCTTAAGGTAGGGAAAATTTTCGTAGAACACGAACCTCAAAGCCGTACAGAAGGTAACATTCAACAGCCACCGTTAAACATCGGGTCTATCCTCTATGGCGCGTCATTGCCGGATTGGATGTTGGCCGAGAGTCTACTCAACAAATCACTTTTTTTATTCAGTAGATTTTGCTGTTGAAGACTTTTCAACATTACGGTATGAATTGTCTCTCGCGATTCAATATAATCTTGGCAATACAATCTCATTAGTGCCACAGCTTGAAAACCCCAAAGATTTATTCAAACTAGCGTTGAGATCTTAAACTAAGGTCAACATACTTTTTTAACTGAGCACTATCAATCAGCCGTGCGTTTTTATCCAGAGATCGCCACATCGGAAAATCGAATACTTGGCATTAACGCAGATCGGCCCTCATCCCAGCTCTGTTGATTGCCAATCATAGATATTTTGTTTAACATTTCATAAAAATTACCTGCAACGGTAATCCCTCTGACGGCCTGAATTCTTTCCCCATTTTTACACAGATAACCAGACGCTCCAAAGCTGAAGTCGCCAGAAATCGCGTTGGCACCAGAATGTAACCCAGCTAAATCAGTGACCTCCAAATATTCACCACTATGCAGCGACGATAGAGCTTCAGTGCCTCTGGCAATTTCAACTTGATGTAGATTAACTCCCAAAGTCGACTTGGGGCCTCGGATAGCATGACCCGTAGTGTGAGTATCAAAATAGGAAGCAGTGGCGCTATTATGTATCAATGTTTGCAGGCAACCATCTATGACTAATTTTGACTTTTCTGTGGCAGTACCTTCTGCATCAAATAAATGATAACCAAATCCATCACTATTAAGCGGGTGGTCAAAAATAGTAAGTCTTGAATCAGCTATGGCCGACCCTATTTTATTTCGCATTGGATTGATTCCATCCTTGGCTGTTTTCCCAGAAAACATCATTGAAAAAACCCCAAATACAGAAACTTGGCACTCTGTATCGAAGATAACATCATAGTGTTTGCTCGGAATAGGCTTACCATCCAATAAACCAATACATTTTTCATAGGTATTTTCGATTACAGAAGATGCATTTAATTCAGAGAACAATCGCGATACTTGACTGGTTCCCTGCATGGCAGTCTTTTGCCCATCTTCAACTAATGCATAGGCGTAAGAGGCACACATTCGACTACGCGTTAAAGCATTTAATCCAGCAGTTGAAAAAATATGTCGCTGACTAAATATATCCTGAACCCCATTGTAGGGTACATTTTTAACCTTATCCATCGCGTTTAGTTTACTTTCTACTTCTAACGCCATTTGAATCTTTTGATCAATTGAAACCTGTTCTTGCGGACACAAAAGATTATCGTCGGTTTTCAATTGATTGGAATTTGGCAAAATGTTTTCGTGAGATTCAATTTTCACAAAACTAGCATTGTTTAATGCCTGACCAACCAATGATTTGAGGGCGTCAGCATCAACAGCTTCACTGTAAGCCGTACCAATATGACCATCTTTAATGACACGCAGTCCAAAGATTCGACTTGAGCTTACTTTGTATTCTTCAAGCTCACCTTCACACGCTTTAAGAGAAATTGTTTCACCCTCATCGACAATAAGGTCACCTGTCGCACCGGCACTCATTACTTGATCTAACACTCGCTCAGCCATCAATGCTGTATTCGTATTGGACGCGCTATGAAATGAACTCATTAGGCGTTACCTCCCACTAATATGTCATCAACTTTTAAAGTCGCCTGCCCAACAGTGGTCGGTACAGCGCCTGAAATCGACCCACACATTCCACAGGCTAACGAAAAGTCCTGACCAATCATTGAGATTTCCTTGAGTACTTTTGGTCCGGTACTAATTAAGGTTGCCGCCTTAACTGGATATTGAATTTTTCCATTTTCTATATAATAACCCTCCGTGACCGAAAAGTTGAACTCGCCAGTGCCTGGCTGAACTGACCCACCTCCCATGTGCGAGGCATAAATACCTTTTTCAATAGAAGCAATCATATCGTCAAGTTTGGCGTCACCTGGCTCAATGAACGTATTTCGCATACGCGATGCAGGTGCAAACTTATAAGACTCTCGACGACCTGAGCCTGACCTCGCAAAACCTGTTTGCTGAGCACCAATACGATCAACTAAGAAATTCGTTAATTGGCCGTCCTTTATTAGTTGAGTTCGTTGTGTCGGCATGCCTTCATCATCAATATTGATGGAGCCCCATTCATTCGCCATAGTCCCATCGTCCACTGCATTCACAATTGAACTGGCTATCATTTCACCCATTTGATCGTGAAATACCGATGCCTTTTTAGCGACTGAAGTTGTTTCCAGTAAGTGCCCACAAGCTTCATGGAAGATAACACCCCCAAAACCATTGCCAATAATGACCGGCATTCGACCAGAAGGGCACGGCTTAGCCGTTAGGTTAACTAGTGCCTGCCTTGCTGCTGCCTCACCTGTTTGTTCAGGATTAATACCTGCTTCAATTTCCCAACCCAACAAACCGCCATCATTCCAACTTCCAGTTGCTTGCTCAGTACCATCAGACGCAATAGCCATTAGATTAGCTCGAATGTAATTGCGGCCGTCATTTGTGTGTAAACCGTCGCTATTGAATATTTCTATTCTTTGTTCACGTTGCATACAAGAACCCCGTGTTTGTGATATTTTTTCACCTGCTGCTCTTGCGGCTCGATCTGCTGACATTAAATAGGCAACCTTACTTTTAATTTCTGCATCAATCGATAAAATTTTTCTGGCAGGATGTATATCAGTAGGTTGATTGAAATTAAAAAATTTGGTCGAACTGACGGGATCTCTTAAATCTTTTGCTGCAAGCACCGTTGCAATGCGGCATAACTCATCCTGATCCGCTTTATTGGTGTAGCCATATAAAACTTTTGAACCATAGACGAGCCTAAGCCCAATACCAAAATTAATTCCTGATTCCACCGACTGGACTTCATTACTGAGCGTGCTGACAACATTGGTTTCATTTTTCTCAATAAAAATTTCAGCAAAGTCAGCCCCTAATGATAGGGCATGATCAATCACTAATTCTGCGGTTTGACTATTAAGCATCAAAATTTATTCCTTTGGCAATTAGGGGTTTTTAAGCTAACTGGCTATATTTAATTCTATTCCTTACTACATGAGGTTACATGCTATTAATACAATGAACTTAAACCATTAGATTTCAATAAATCCAACTGATGACATTAAGAAATTCGGTTTAACACCTAAAAATAAGCAGTGAGTAAATAATACGATTATCGACGATTATTCACTACAGTCAATAACTCACTTTAAGCATTATCAAAGCGTTATCTCAGGCTAAAAGGCAATTACTTTTTCATTCACTTTTTTTATAATAGAGTGATAGCTAGAGATTAGGTTTTATTTGACCATAAAAAACGCAAGTGGGGCTTGTATTAAAAAAATGTGCGCTTTTAAAAGAAAATTTTTGAGCGCCATTATCGAAAAAACTGTATCCGTATAATAAATTGACTGTTTACCCATTTATTAGTCCATTAACTGCCCTCAATTTTTTATTAAAGACACTGTAAAGAAAATAAAGCTCATCAGAAAATCAATTTTTTTGAACTTTTAAATTGTCACTTAAATCAATTATAAAAAAGATCAATAAAACTTGAATTTTTGTTCGTAAAAGAAGGGTAAGAGTGATAAATTCTTCTTATGAACATATATGCTGTTATCCATTATCCCAAGGCAAAGATTGTTAAAGTGTACGTTGATAAACAGTTAGCGCAAAACTATAGCGACGATGAAAACAACTCCCTTCGTTTGAAATTTGGTAATCATGTCGATAATTTCTACGCTATTGAAAAGCACGTTTTAATACAAAAAAAAGCAAAGTCATAGGTGCAAGATGGACTTAAATTTTCACTTCTCTGTGTCTAACGTTTATAGATAACACCCTAAATTTTTCGCGTAGTTCTACTCTATCTGTACTTCGGTAGGTCATTTGAACTATCGGCTAAAATGGCTACTATTCAAGCTTTCAATCTAGGGCTATTCATCGTTTAATTTTCTGACTATGAATAGCCTGAATACCAACGTAGTTAATTTCTTAAAAAATTCTAACGCTTTAACCTAAATCGCAGCTTTAACTAATCATGCTCAGTTTTCCTACTTACTCAGGAAAGTGAGTAAATTCAAATTGGTCATTGGATCAAACCATCTCTCCTATTGAGTTTTTACCTTTTTCTCCAGGGGTTTTAAATTATCATCATCTCTTTTTCTCTGCCCCAAAGTGCTCGTTAGGATATATTTTAATAGCGTCGGCGTTATATATACTGCCCTCATTGGCCCGACCGATCCAACAAAGCCCTATGCTCATTCATTATAGCCAAAGTTGCTCTATAAATGACTTTCGAAGAAAGCATCTAAGTTAGACTAAAGGGCTTAAACTATTAATTCTTAAGACCAACCATTAATTTCAGTAACTTATGACTGGTTAACTGATATCGGCAATACTCCTCTTTTTTAACTGATCGATTAAATCAATTACTCGTGAGTAGATTGTTTGCTTCTGTATCAGTAGAATTTCGATAGATATGACTAATCAGGTACATAGAACCATGAGTAAACTCAGAGACATATTTTTACACAAACAGGATTTATTAAGAAACCGTCCAGATAAATGCCGCGTAGAAACAATTGCTGACAGTCATCTGGTTGAAAATTTCCAAAGCCAGATAAAAACTCGCCAGTTCAACCTGATCGCAGATCAACCTGAAAACATGGGTGGCACAGATCTTGGTCCCCGACCGAGTGAACTCCTCCTAGCAGCGCTGGCTGCTTGTCATGAGGTCACTTATCGACTTTACGCTGATGCAATGGAAATAGACCTTCAAGACGTTGCTGTTAGCGTTACCGGAGTGTCTGATGCTCGTGGTTTTTTCAATGCAAACGATGACGTTCCTGCAGGCTTTTCTGAAGTTTTAGGTGACATTAACATTGTCAGCAATGCCAGCGACGACGATATAGAGCGATTACGCCTAGCCGTTAATCGACATTGTCCGGTACTTGATGACCTTAGAAAGCCTTTGAAAGTTGAACTCAAGCTACATCGTAAGACCTAAATAATAGTTAAAACTCGGCTTAAATTTAAGGCTGTTACGCAAACTCAATTATGACAGGATAGATTTAGCCACGTTGCCATTACCAATGAATGCAACCTTTAACTTTGGATTTAACCTTTAGTCCTTTTCTGTCAAATTACACAGTTTGCGACAAACTTCTGACACTTCTTGGGAAAGTTCAATTATCAATTTTATGTGTTCTCTAATACGGCCAGATGTTCTTTTGATACGATAGAATATTCTTGTAGGGACTTATGTTCATCAGTGTCATCTTCGTCTTGTTTTTGACTGATATGGTTAAGCAGGCAGCTACTGTAATTGGCGGTTGCTTTTACAATGTTTTTACCATCGTTAGAAGACACCAAAATCGAATCTCCAATCGAAAACTGTCCCTTAACTTCCAATATATTTTCACTGGTAAGCCGCTGATCAGAGCCATAAAAATTTGAGTTATCATCATCAATAATGACTTCTCCACACTCACGTACGGTGTGTGTCATCCAATGGATGGAAGGCGTTAGCGGTTCTTCATTAGGTAAAAAGTGAGTTCCAGGATTAATACCGTTAGCCAGTTGTTCGAGCGAGCTGGAGTCAAAGCCATTGACTATGTAGGCGTCAATCCCATAAGCCGTTGCTTTTTCAGCAGCTTCTACTTTGGTTAGCATTCCACCCGTCCCGGTTGAACTAACAGGACCACTGGCCATCGCGTAGATTGACGGTGTAATCTCATAGACGTGTTTTAATAATTTAGCGTCACTATGGACGTTAGGATTTTTATCAAAGAACCCATTAACGTCCGTACACATAATGAGTGCGTCTGCATCCACCGCTGCTGCAGTCATAGCCGCTAAGTTATCATTATCGCCAACCTTAAGTTCATCAGAGGTTACCGTATCGTTTTCGTTGATGATGGGTATCAACCCATTATTCAACAATGACTCGATAGTTTCTTTGATACTGACGTAGCGTTCGCGATTACATAAGTCAGCGTGTGTCAGCAAGATTTGCCCAAGAGGCATGTCGAGTAATTTACTCCAAACTGTCATCATGTTTGTTTGGCCCGCGGCTGCCATTGCTTTTTTTAATGCTTTTGATGGTTTTTCATTTGCAAACCATTGCCTGCCCGCAGCAACTGAGCCAGAAGAGACCAAGATCACTTCTTTTCCTTGGCGCCGACAAGTCTGAATAAAGTCAGCTATATTTTTTAAATATTTCGAACTACAGCCATTGTTTCCGGGTGCTGTTAATGCACTACCCACTTTTATGACGAGACGATTGCTATTGGTTAAAGACATTCTACCTCTTAATAATGATTCGCTATTTAATCATGATTACTTTTAACGAGTGAGTCAGATCTTTGATCTGGCTCTTGTTCAATAAGCTGATTAACTAAGTTTTGGTTATGCTGGTAACAAAACAACGATAGGATACTCAATTATATGATTGAGTATCTTTTGTGGAATTGATCACAACTGAATTTTGCTAACGTCATCACAATTGAATGATGCAGATAGTTATATACAAGGCTGATTTAACTAGGTTGGTATGCGAAGACCCCAAGAAGGGTTTTACGTTTGAGCTATTTTCAACTCTCAAGTGGGCTGGGTGTCGATAATCTGTTATTTACCGACACACTAAAAATCAGTCAAATTTTGGTGCACACTGGGCAACCTGATACTGGCATTACCAAAAACAATTAGTGATCGATTGATAATACTGGATCTACTTGTTAAAAATTTATAACCTTTACAGAAAAATTTAACTGACTACCTATTAACTCCAACTGATTAAACTTTTATTTATAAACTATTTTTGAACAACCTAGGCCAAGATTAATCATACAACACTAATTATAAATTTTTATTTAGAACTAATTTTCTACTTTATGGCTTGTACTAAACTTATATAACTTATATAAAGGGTAGAAGACATAGGTTCCTAAAAGCAACCAGAAACAAAGCAATCCGGCTATTTTTTCAAGGTATTGGTTACATGTTTTGCTGATTACTTCAAAGTCTGTCATTAATTTGGAGCTTAAGATTTGATTTACCTCTAATAGTTCGTATTCGAACTATTATATTAGAGGAAACCATACTTAATTTCAAGTGTTAATGGATTAGTACTGTCTCTTAGGGGTCAAAAATAGAGCACTCCTTACTAATGGGGTGACTTAATCAATCATTATTAGTATTGTAATTATTCGTATTGTAATGAGCAGAAAAGATGAAGAAATATGAAGAATTGTTGATTGCACTTCGTCAGGTTATCCGTGCCATTGACTTGTATTCAAAAAAGTTAAGTAAAGAGACCGGATTGACCAGCCCACAATTGTTGGTTCTAAAAGCCGTTGAAGACCACGATGATGCGATGGTCAAAGAGGTAGCTGAAACGATCAACCTTAGCTCAGCAACCATCACGAGCATTTTAGATCGGCTTGAAAAGCGAGGTTTAGTGACTCGAACACGATCCACAATGGATAAACGCAAAGTCGGCATCAATTTAACTGTGGCAGGGAATGAAATCATCAAAGATTCTCCAAAGCCCCTACAAGGTCATTTTATTGCCCGTTTTGAAGCGATGGAAAAATGGGAGCAATCACAAATGCTCGCAACCATGCAGAAGATTGTCAGTATGATGGATGCACAAGAGTTAGATGCATCGCCCGTCTTAGAAGTTGGGCAGCTTCATAGCTAAAAATTCAGTTAGTTTGTTATTGGTTTTTATTTTTCAGGTCAAGGTTGCTAAAGAAACTGATTATTCTATTGATGCTAAATTAATAGCGCTCGATTAGCTGGCTTCTATTGCAAAGCAGCGTGACGCAAATCAGTCAGTGTTTGACTGCCTGTCAGGAACATGGTCCAGCGCAATTGTTCCTGCAGTATTGAAATTTTATCAATAACGGCTTCGGTAGACTCTAGAGCAGGCGCTAAAAATGGTTGCGCCAAAGCAGTCATGGTCGCTCCCAGTCTAATGCAACGGGCAATATCTAAACCATGACGCACGCCACCTGAGCCGATCAACTCCAAAGATGGACAGGCGTTGTGCACTGCCGGTAATAAGTCGACTGTATCCATACCCCAGTCAATAAAAGGGGCTGCAATTTCTCTTTCACGCTCGGAACCGTTTCGATCTAGTTCAATGCTAGCCCAGCTAGTGCCGCCACGGCCGGCCACTTCAATCCAATTGACGCCCGCATCCATTAATTTTTTAGCGCTACTAGGGCCTATACCGGAACCTACCTCTTTAACAATAATCGGTACCTCAAGCTTGTCGGCACAGTTTTCGATGCCCTCTAAAACCAGATTCCAATCTCGGTCTCCATTGGGTTGAATTAGTTCTTGCAAAGGATTGAGATGGATAATCAATGCATTAGCTTGCACTGACTCGACAGCCTGTTTGGCTAAATCAAGACCACTCTGCTGCAACTGCGTGGCGCCTAAATTACTGAGTAATATAGCGGATGGCGCCCAGCGCCTAAGATCTTGCTGTACACCTTGCTCTAAGGCTGCTCTTTGCGAACCCAAAGCCAGTGGGATTTGACAGGCTTCAACTGCTTCGGCGAGATGCCGGTTAATTAATTCACCATTTTCACACCCCCCCGTCATAGCGCCAATCAAAAAAGGGGCCGATACAGTCTGACCTAGAAAGTCGCCGTGAAGCTCAATATCATTTAAGGCAATCTGGGGGAGAGGATTAGGCTCAAAACTCAAGCGATCAAATCCAGCCCCCTGCTGTGACTGGTGCATCGATTTCAATGCAAGTTCAATATGATCTGCTTTACGAGTACGGATATCGGTCATAGCAGTGTACCTTTTTGCTGATTTTTTCTGTCGGCATAATCAACTAGTAACATATGGGGCAGCGTTAATGCCGCTAGGCCAATGAAGGTCAGCTGAACTAGCAAAGCAGTAGCCTCACCCTGTAAATGATAGAAAATAATGCCCATACTAACCCAAGCAGAAACTGTGTAGATTGCAGCTTCACGAATACTTCGAGTGCGCTCTGATTGCGCAAGGCTATGCCATAGCCTGAGCATATGCCCTCGACTATGCCAGAGGCAAAAATAGAGCGCGAAACTCCACAAAGGGGTCAGCATACTAACCAGTCCCAGGAGTATTAGCAAACTGATGAGTGTTTTTCGATATTGGGGCTTAAAGTAAGCATATCCCAAGTAGCCAATACAGCTCATGATCCAAGGTATAAATAAAAGGGTGATACCCCACATCAATACACTGGCATTATCAACACCAACCAGCACCGCAAAAATTGGCTCTACGCGTGACGGCTGTAAGCACGGAATCGCAATACAAATCAAACCACCATGCGCTACCCACGGCAGCCAATCAGAGCCATTATCAGCAATATCACTGGCGCCAAAGTGAAATGCTGATATCAGCAAAAAAACACCTAAGCTAGATAAAGGAAATAGCCACCAAAGTCCAACCACTAGGGCTGCTAAGACAATGTAGGCCAAATGAAAACTGAGCCAGGGTGCAACCCCGACCGGCCAACCAATGCGCCGAGCCACTGCGCCATCGAACCCACCATGCGGCACACCGATCAATAAAATTGCGCCGATTGCCATTATATCCCAGGCGTTCATGAGTGAAAAACTTGCTTTAAAAACGGCACTTTAGGCATGGCCATGATGACTTTGGCCCAGTCGATGATCGTGGCAGAACCGAGCATGAAGCGTGCGAAGCCATTCGCATCTAAAGCTTTGGCGGTGCCCATCATCAGTGAAACAGCCAACTCTGGTTGCGCCATCAATACGCGATTAAAAATTTCATCTAAACGGATTAGTATGGATGAGATCGGCGAGGGCACTGCGTACTGGCCCACGCTAATTCTCTCAGCCAGTTGAGTGACTTGAGCCTGAATGCCGGTAAAAGCATAACCAGATGACAAACGCACTGCACCACTGGCTGCTCCAATACTGGCAATATCTTTATCCACTGGCTTTATCTTATGCATCGGTATAACGCCAGTTTCTTCACTTAAGCTTTCTTCTATCTCAATGTTTTGTTCGTGCAGCCATTCAGTAATGGCTTGTCGATACCAGTCTTTGTCTTCTAAATGATTAGAGATCATAGTCGATTCAATTAACAGCCTGCGATCAGAAAAAGGCAACGCATAAATAAAGTGCAGCCCTCGCGATTGATCAACCCTAAAATCCATTAATGTCGCTATTTCAGGTTCATTGATAGGATACTTGGTACGTATTTCCCAACCGAGAAAATGTTGCCTTAAACTATTATCAGCCATTTTTGGTGGGCGACTATCATACAGTTGGGCAGCTCTATAATGCTTTCCAGCAGCGGAAAATGAGCCGCCGTTACCAGACGCTAAAACATCTTCTGCTGGCGCTCGAATGAGATCAACACCCTTAGAAAGTTTACTTTCACATTGGGTCATGTATTGAGCAGAGCTAAGACTCGTATAGCGATACTGATCGCTATAATGACAAACCTCAGTCTGGTGATCAATTAACCGCCACTGCTGCCAACTACCTTTAGTTACTGCGGCGAATTTCTCTACCTGATGGCTATCAGCCCATAGCGCCCAACTACAGTCACGTTCAGCTGGAGTGCGTGGCTCTAAGACAACCACAGAGCAATCATTGAGCTGAGAGGCAAGTGAAATACCAGCACTACCACCGCCAATAATGGCAATATCAAACTCATTGATTTCGTTCGTATTATTGTCTAATTTAGACACCCGCCAGTCCTTGCAAGTGTTGGTGCAACTCTTTTTTATGCTCTGGGACTTTTCGTGATTTTAAGTCAGCAAGACTACGCAAGCTCAAAAATGCTTTTTCTGGCTTGGTGACAAAGACCCGACCTTGCCACCACGGCAGGCTGCGCCGTTTTAATACCCATCCAATTTGCCGATAGACACGTAGTGCAATGATAATAGAAAGACGCGAACGAAAAGGCAGGAGTTGAATGCCTAACAAGGCGCTCTGATAATAGCCTTCTGCGAGATCAAGCAAACGATCGACTGCCAACGCTATTGGCTGGTGGCTGTCAATACCGCCCTCAGCAATTGCTGACGCAGTTAGATCAACCCAGCTTGTGGGAAGGTAGCGTCTTCCCATTTTTGCATCTTCCAGCACGTCTCTCGAAATATTCGTCAATTGCATCGCAATACCGAGGTCAATAGCAAAATTATCGGCTCGTTGGTTCTGACATTTGAGGACACGGCACATCATCAAACCCACCGTACCTGCGACAGCATGGCAATAACGAAGTAATTCAGCCTCATCGCTAATAATCATTGGTTTCTGGTCTTTTAGCATACCGTCGAGCAGCTCTCGTGCTGCTATCAATGGAATACCGTTCTCTTTTGCGAGAAGCATGAAGGCTTCTACTTCTGGACCTGCTAGTCGATTGCTACCATTCAAACGAGCTCGAATATCTTCAAGAGACCCTTCTCGATTAGGCAGATCACCATCAGCAAGATCGTCAACAAATCGGCAAAATTGATAGAGCTGTGCGACACGGTCAGCAAGTTCAGACCCCAAAAATAAGCTGGCCCAATAAAATGTTTTACCGTGCCGAGCCAATATTTGCTTTGGGACCGATTGTATCAGTGAGTTGGTAGATAAGTTTTCCATTCTCTACCCGCCTGAGCCGACCTCAACGCCTGTCAGTAATTCTTCTACTACCTTAGCAGAACTGACGACTCCAGGGAGCCCAGCGCCAGGGTGAGTGCCAGCGCCAACAAAATACAGATTAGAAATGGCGCTATCACGGTTATGGTAACGAAACCAAGCTGACTGCGTTAGCCTCGGTTCAATTGAAAATCCAGCTCCATGCATTGAGCGATAGTCCTTAGCAAAATTCTCTGGCGTCATCCAAAAAACTTCGTCAATCACTGATGATAGCTCTGGCAAAATAGTCTTTTCTAACGCATCAACAATTCTGTCACGCAAACGCTCACCTTCGATACTCCAATCTACATTGCCTTGCAGGTTTGGAACGGGGCACAGAACATAGAAAGATTCACAACCTTCGGGCGCAAAGCTTTTATCGGTAGCTGTTGGCCGATGCACATAAAGACTAAAATCATCACTCATCTTTTTTGCATCAAAAATTTCAGACAGCAATTCTTTAAAACGAGGTCCCATCCAAATGCTGTGATGAGCAACATCTGGATAGAGCTTTTTTGTGCCAAAATATAAAACATACAGTCCCATGCTATATTGCTTTTTAATGCTGGGTAGGCTGAATTTAGTTTTAGGTAATAAGTGCTGATAGCAGGTTTCAGGGTCACCACCAAACACCACTAAATCGGCTTCGATGACCGCGTCATTGTTGAGTCTAATGCCAGTTGCTTTTTTATTGACAACGACTATCTCGTCGACATCGGCGTTAAGCACTACATTAACGCCCTGACGGGTCATAAGGGCACCTAATGCTTCAACCAGTTTACCGGTTCCACCCATACAAAAAAATACACCCCAGCGACGTTCAAGGTAATGAATTAAAGAATAAATGGCGGTAGTTTTAAATGGGTTGCCACCCACTAACAACGGGTGAATAGAAAAAGCTTGGCGAATCAGGGGATGCTTCAAATGGCTATTCACCATCTGCGACACAGTTTTATAGCATTTAAGTATAATGAGGGCTGGTACCTGTTTTGCCATATCCCATATTCGAGTAAAAGGTCGATGGACTAGCTGTTTAAAGGCAACGTCATAAACCTTCTTGGACTGGTCCAATAATTTTAGATAGCCATCTGCATCGTCATTACTAAAGCGACGTATTTCAGTCAGCGTATCTTCAATGCTAGCACGATAATCAAACTGACTTCCATCTGCGAAGTGAAATCTATAAAACGGATCCAATGGTACAAATTCTAGATAATCAGACAGTTTCTCATCGAACAGTTCAAATAATTCGTCGAACAAAAAAGGGGCGGTAATAACGGTTGGACCTGCATCATGACGGTAACCACCCCGCTCAAAAACTTGAGCTCGACCACCCAAACTATCGAGACGCTCAAGCAATGTTACCTCGTAGCCTAAAGCTTTTAGCCTCAGTGCAGTGGCAATACCAGCAAAGCCTGCCCCGATTACTACTGCTGTTTTATCGGCTCCAAATTTTTTTGAAATCAAGCACTCCACCCTTCAAGGTTAATGGTTTTTTTTGGTTTCACAGATTCCACTAAACTATAGGCCACTGGTTGAAGCTTAGCGGGTAGTTCATTTACCTGTTCAGCGGCTTGCACAATCCAATGATCAACTATTTGGTTAGCTTTTAAAATAACATCGCTACATGCAATACGTCGCTGCCAATGAAATAGATGACTATTATCATCAGATTGATACCAAGAATTAAACTCAACTCGACCAACACCCTGTTTAGCAAATAGACTAATAACTAAGTTTGGTTTTCGACCTTCCATATCACATGAGCGATGACTTGAAGGGATAATGTCATCAATGTCGTTACAACCCTGATAAGCTAAACCACATAAACTAACAAGCGTTTCTAAACCGCCAAAAATCCCTAAGCCATCCAAGTGGTCACTGAATCCAGCAGCTAAAACAGCGCCTTTAATAGGGGCAACCAATAGGGGGACCGTTTTACCTTTAACGATTCTCTCCCATTCGTTTAATTTTGCACATTGTCGTTGACTAATATCAAAAATCTGGCCACTACAAGTATCTTGCATAGTCTGGGATAAAAGCCCAGCAAGCGCACCACCATATTGATTATTTCTAGCGGCTAGCTCAAAGGCTTTAGCCACCATCCAATCACCAAGGCAGAGCGCCATGTCAGAACCAAAGTGCTCATGAATGCTTTCTTGTCCGCGCCTATGAGTGCTTGCATCACTAATATCGTCATGAATCAGTGAAGCGTTATGCAACAGCTCGCAAGCGGCTGCCCAATGGAGATTGTCAGTCCCATTTAAACCTAGGGCTGCGCCACTAGACAACGCCAGATGCGCTCTAAAAGATTTACCCGGATTATTAAAATGATAGCTAGCAGCTTGGGCTAGGATAGGGTCTGTATGCCGCATTTCATGTTGAAACAAAACGTTCAACGATCTCAGAGTTTTTGATTGAATTAGTGCGGCTGGGAACATTATGAGTACCCTTTTAAGACGTAAATTGTGGTTATTTAATACTGTATATGATTTGTTATTTTGTTATTTTTTATTTTGTTATTATGTAAATTGAAAGGGCCAGCCTAGCTGGCCCTTTCAAACGACTTAACTCGCTTTAGAGTCTGTGTCAGCTACTGCAGCTGCCCAGATAACAAGACCAAAAGCAATTTTGTTCCAGAAATCGGCTATGTTATAAATAATATTCATAGTACCGGCATCTGCGCCATCGGTGAAGTAACCGAAAAAGTAACCCAGTGGATAAATAGCCCAACCAACAGTAACTAGTATAGTCATTGTCTTATAAGCTTTTTGGACGTGAGGATTAGCAAGACCAGCATTAACCTTGCTTGCTTCGCCACCAAAGATCTCCCAGATTATGAAACCCCAAGCTGCCATTGAAGGAATGAATGCAATTTTAGCATCCATCATTCCTGTCTCACCAGCATAACCGAAGCCCAGCATGACCACAGTACCTAAGAGTAGACGCCAAAAAATTCCTGCTGGTACTTTTGAAGATACTGCAGATAGAATCAAGTAAAATTCAATCATTAACAACGGTACAGTTAATAACCAATCAATGTAACGAAATGCTGTTGGTGATTCACCTGTGGCAACCCATACGTCACGCATATAAAAGTAATGAACTGCCGCAATCAGTGTAACAAGTCCTGAAACCGTCAAAGATGTTTTCCATTTGCCAGCAACACGATCTCGCTCAACAAAGAAAAAAGCTGTGGCAGCAACGAGTGCCATAGATATTAGCCAAAACGACATACCGACATAATCGTCTGCTGGTAACATATTAGTCATGTGTAACCCCTAAATAAAGTTTTTATTAACTTAGTGCCTGCATTTTATCAAAATATAAAACACTAGACCCCCTTATAGCTATCCATAATCTCAAATATGAGGGAAATTAATGGAAGTGAGCTGTTGCAATTATACGCACGATACCCACTATTGGACTAGTCTTAGCCACCATTTTTTTAAAATTAAAGTCAAAAAACATCTTTTTATCTGTCACTTAAAAGCTAATGAAAGTAAAATAGAATATAATATTCATATAAAACAACGACTTAATATAACTTACGTGCCAGACTAAAATTAAATATTTTTTAGAAAATGCAGAGCACATTTGCAATTAATAGCTAATTTAAACCAGTCTAACCCTTATATGGTGGTGGATAATAGCTTTTGACCTTATAGTAATTACCCTTTTTTCAAGGTATTTATTAACTATGCACCCCAATTTTTCGCGTTACTACAGCACTTTCGTCAATAGTTTAGCCATATAAATTTCATCATAAAAATAATTATCCCGTTGGCTGGATTCTTTACGAATACCTTCTTGGAGGTAACCCCGTTTTTTATAGAGGCTAATAGCTAAAGTGTTATTGGCAAATACTGTCAGCTCGATACGATGAATGTCATTATTGGACGCCCAACTTTCTGAGCATTCAAACAGCATAGAAGAAACGCCTTTCCCCTGATGTGAAGACAGCACTCCAACCATCAGTATCGTTGTGCCTGAAAGGCTTTTCCAACGCGAAGTTTCCAACGAGATGAAACCAATCAGCAAGCCACTTTCTTCAGCGACCAATATAATACTTCTTGGACTATCTATTACTTCGTCAAATTGACGACCTGCGTAATTACCAAGACGCTCTCGTTCTCCAGGCGCTGCACCCCACATAGGCGACTCTTTATCCAGTGTTGAACGAAGTTGTCTATAAGACTCACGGTCTGCCTTAACTATTTCACGGACTTTCATGCTTTTTCTCTAATGCGTTACTCAATAGACTCAAATTATAATAAGTTTAATAAGCTCTTTTTTGCTCAGCCCCATGATATAAAATATCAGCAAAGTTCTTATTGGCTCGACCACGCTCAATAGTGCCTTTAGTATCCATATCGTTTTCAGGACGCGCTAAATAAGAGTGCCCTTCTTGTAAGCAGTCACCACGGACTGGGGACCAGTTATTCTGTCCAATGTTTTGTTTTGCACCCGCAGGCATAAAAGACTGCAAGGCGAATCCAATACGGCGTTTATCTTTACTTTGGTTGGGTTGTGATCCGTGGATAATCATGGCGTGATGCAAGGACATTTGCCCTGGCTTTAGTATCAAATCGACTGCTTTCTCAGAATCAACATTGTCAACTTCTTGCCCTCTGGTTAAGATATTGTTACCGCCATAGGTGTCTTTGTGAGGTTGAATGTCATTCATATGACTCTGCGGGATCATGCTCATACACCCGGTATGCTTATCGCTATGAGTCAGTGCAATCCAAGGTGTCACAAAATTACGTGGCGTGATGCCCATGTAAGTGGCATCTTGATGCCAGCTTACAAAGTGGCTAGAGCTGGGTTCTTTAATAAATAGAACGCTGCCCCATAAAGAAAAGTGATGCCCCACTAGATCTTCAACCGCATCTAAGACTCTGGGATGATAAGCCAGTTCATCTAGAAACTTAAAACAAAGGTGTGCGTTGTTACGATTAACACCACTTAGCTCTAACGGGTACTGAGCTTCCGCAGCCTGCAATCGTTGCGCGTAAGATAAAGCTTCATCTTCAGACATTACATCGACAGGTGAAATAAACCCTTCTCGTTGGTAAGTTTGAATTTGTTGCTGGGTAAGGACTTTGCCCATGGAAGGATCGCCTACGTCAGAGGATATAGTATTTTTATATTACCGTTTATGCCAAAAATTTGGCCATCAAAAAATGGCAATGATTATATTTTTTATTTTTAAGCAGCTGTCATCGTTATCCTTAACAACCTAAAAGTTGCCACTCGCAATATATCTAATTATACAAACAACTTGCAAGAAATTATTGTTTATAAAAGAATGATCCAGCCCGTATAACAGTTGAATTTTAATCTAAAGACAAAATTTTTCACTGTTTGGTCTAGTAGTGTTTTAGCTTTTATTTTGACCCAAATTTATCTATTTGTAACACCACTGTAACCCCTAACCAATAGAGTATTTAATCTTTATGGTTAGAGTCTTCCTATTCCAGACTATCTCAACACAAAAGGTAAATAGATGATGAACTCAAATACATTTAATACTAATAAATACTGGTTTAACTTGTTATTAAAACTTAAAAAAATGAGTGGTATTGAATCAGTCTTTACGCACCGTTCAAATTCGCAATGAATTATTTCGTCGAGAAGCACTAGTTGTTTATAATCACTTGAGGATTCATTCTGCTTTACATGACGTTGCATTAATTTAACGTTGGATCTTTTTTGCCGTCATTTAAGGAATATGCCTTAACCTATTATTAACCAGTCTGAGTATTTTTATTTTACTCACTAACAATCGTCTGACAGGTAAAACCTGATTGATCGCAAATACAAAATTAATAAGGATAAAAAAATTATGACGATTAAAGTAGGTATTAATGGCCTCGGTCGAATAGGCCGATTGGCACTAAAAGTAGCATGGGAATGGCCAGAATTTGAGTTTGTGCAATTCAATGACCCCGCTGGCAATGCAGAAACATTTGCTCACCTACTCAATTTCGATTCTATCCACGGTAAGTGGTGTTATGAAGCGACCCATAACGACACCAGCCTTTTGATTGAAGGCAAAACAATCGCACTAAGCCACAACATGGCGATTGGTGAAACAGACTGGTCTGGATGCGATATTGTGATTGAGGCGTCTGGGGTAATGAAAACTAAAGCGTTATTAGAGCAATATCTGTCTCAGGGAGTTAAGCGCGTCGTTGTCACAGCACCGGTTAAAGAGGACGGTGTTCTAAACGTTGTAATGGGTGTGAATCATCATTTATTCAACTCAGCTGAACATCTAATTGTTACAGCCGCGTCTTGTACGACGAACTGTTTGGCACCCGTTGTCAAAGTATTGCATGAAAAAATAGGCATAAAACACGGAAGCATCACAACCATTCACGATCTGACCAATACTCAAACAATACTGGACGCACCACACAAAGATCTGCGTCGTGCACGCGCCTGTGGCATGAGTTTGATCCCAACAACTACGGGTTCTGCGAGCGCCATCAGCCATATTTTTCCTGAATTGAAAGGCAAGCTGAATGGTCATGCCGTTCGCGTGCCGTTGGCCAACGCATCTTTAACCGATTGCGTATTTGAAGTTGAAAGAGCAACGACGATTGACGAAGTTAATGCCCTGTTTAAACACGCATCTGAGCATGAATTAAATAATATATTGGGTTACGAAGAGCGTCCTCTGGTATCGATTGATTACAAAACTGACCCACGCTCGGTCATAGTCGATGCACTGTCAACTATGGTCATTAATCACACCCAGGTAAAGCTATATACCTGGTATGACAACGAATACGGCTATGCTAATCGCACCATGGAACTGGCCAGATTAGTGTCAGGTGTTGGGCAAGTGCATTAAGTTTTGGACACGATCAGACACCTATCTTCTGGGGTTCGCCAGTATCTCATTATTACGGCCAATTACTGGGCATTTACATTAACCGACGGCGCGCTTCGAATGTTGGTCGTGCTGCATTTTTACCAGTTGGGTTACAGCCCGCTACAAATAGCCCTGTTATTTGTGTTTTATGAAATCTTTGGCGTGATCACCAATTTGGTGGGTGGCTGGTTAGGGGCTCAGCTGGGGTTAAATAAAACGATGAATATCGGATTAGCCCTGCAGGTCATCGCACTTGCTATGCTTTTGGTACCCGTGAACCTGCTCGCAATACCCTGGGTCATGGCGGCACAAGCTTTGTCCGGCGTTGCAAAAGATCTGAATAAGATGAGCGCTAAAAGTGCCATTAAACTGTTAGTTCCCGCTAATGATCAAGGGACACTTTATAAATGGGTGGCACTGTTAACCGGATCTAAGAATGCGTTAAAAGGTGCGGGCTTCTTTTTAGGAGGGGCAATGCTGACTCTGTTCGGGTTTACAGGTGCTATTGCAACGATGGCTGTCGTTTTGGCTTTGGTGTGGATTTTCAGTTTAGTATTGCTTGAAAAAGACTTGGGAAAGGCAAAAAATAAACCACCGTTTTCAGCCATTTTTTCGAAAAGTCGTACTATCAACTTTTTATCCGCAGCACGGTTATTTCTTTTCGGTGCGCGCGATGTTTGGTTTGTGGTTGCTCTGCCCGTTTTCCTCGCCAGCCACTTAGGATGGGATCATTGGTCAATCAGTAGTTTTATTGGTTTTTGGATTATTGGTTACGGTATCGTGCAATCCATCGCACCCATCATCACGAGAACCCAATCGGGAAAGCTACCTGATGGGAAGACGGCGCTTTCCTGGGCGCTTGTGTTGGCATTGATTCCAGCCCTAATTGCGCTAGCCTTAATGAATGACTTTAATCCCACTGGGAGCTTAATGGCTGGACTGACGGTTTTTGGCGTCCTGTTCGCTATTAATTCATCGCTGCACAGTTACTTAATTGTAAGCTACGCCAATGAAGATGGCGTATCGCTTGATATAGGCTTTTACTATATGGCCAATGCTATGGGAAGATTGATTGGCACTGTTTTGTCTGGTTGGCTGTTTCAAGTCGCAGGGTTGGAAGCTTGTTTGTGGGTGTCGTCCGCTTTTATAGCAATAGCCGCTTTAATGTCACTTGCACTGCCAAAGCATGCACCCATGGCAGCCTAACAACTGAGCTTGATAGGACCCTGAATCATAAAATGAACTCTTTTGGGTATATTAAGCTAAGACAGCCAATGCGCAATGAAGCTTTTCTGAGGATCATAAAACTCAGTTTGCTTGACCAAATTAAATTGCCTATGGCCTCTAGGGTCAGCACCGACACCCGCCAGATATTGCCAATTCCCCCAGTTGCTGGCTACGTCAAAGTCAACCAACTGATGCTCGAAATGACGGGCTCCATAGCGCCAATCCTGACCGAGTTCATGGACAAAACAGCTGGCAACTAATTGGCGGCCCCTGTTAGACATAAACCCAGTCCTCAGTAATTGGCGCATGCAGGCATCTACAATCGGATAACCGGTGTCACCTTGCTGCCAACACTGCAAAGTTTTTAGATCAGCCGAACTAGCCTTAGCCACACCCTGCACGCCACTTTTTGAAAATAACGCAGCCTTATGTTTATATTGATTCCAATGAAAGAATTCTCGCCACAGTAATTCAAAAAACAACCAGTAGGTAGAGTCGTTTTTAGTCCGTTCAGATTCATATTGTGATAGCTGGTGATAAATATATTTGGGGCTAATGCAGCCTTGAGCTAACCAGGCAGACAATTTACTCGAAAATTCCCAGCCATCTAAACCGTTTCTAGTTTCTTTATAGGTGGTTATCTGATCGGTATCCCAAAGATAATATTTTAACTGCTCTAATGCTTTGGTTTCTCCTCCCTCTAACGCGGCATAATAGTTTTTACTCGTTGGTAGTCGGTTAACGTCAATTGAATCGAACGATATTTGGCAGATACTTGACGCTGGCATTGCTTGAATTGGCGCACTCAGTGACTCAACCTGACAATATTTTTCTACCTTTTTTCTAAAGGGTGAAAACGACGCGGGTAAATTTTCAATCGCAAAAGGAAACTGAGACGCTTGAAATAAAGTAGACCCGTTTTCTTGAATAAAGCTTAATTGCGGACGCAGTTTTTTCAATTCAGCCCACTGACTTTGTTCGTTAACACCGCAATGCCATTCGGCAGAGACATCGGTAAACTCTAAGCTATCGATCACGTTCAACAGCGGCGTTAAGCCATTATTTTGCAAAACAATTAACTGTTGACCAAAGCCCTGCAGGGAGACGTCTAAATCAATAAGAGCCTGATGAATGAAGTTTACTCGGTGCTCACCTAAACGTTCTTGATTCGATGGCAAGCTAGGCTCTAATAGCGTTAGCTCATCAAGCATATAAACACAAACAAGCTCATCTACCTGACTTATCAGTAAAGCCAAGCTCGGATTGTCCGTTAGCCTTAAATCTTTTCTGAACCAATGTAGTCCAATTTTCTTTTTCATTGTCACTAATACTCAACTAATCATTGTCATAAAAGTAGTCTGACCAGTATTTTTTCGATCTGTTCTTGGTCCAATTGAAATTAAAATCTATCAGTTACGAATACTGTAAAGTATGCCAGAATCATTAAAAATATTTAGAGCAATTGTGTCCATGACAAAACAACTCACCATCGTCTGGTTTCGGCAAGACCTAAGATTAACCGATAACCCAGCGCTAACAGCTGCTGTTGCCAATGGCCAAATTATCCCTGTATTTATCGCCGACGACACTGCGCCCAAAGGCGCTTTACTGGGAGGTGCGAGTCAATGGTGGTTACATCATTCATTACTTTCTTTAAACAAGTCGTTCAACAATCAACTGGTCATTAAGGCAGGTGATCCGCTGTCAGTTTTGCAAGCACTCATAACTGAATACGATGCAACCCACGTGGTTTGGAATCGAGTCTATGAACCTTGGCAAATAAAACGCGACGCAGCGATTAAAGCTGAATTAAAGCAGCAAGGCATTAGCGTAAGCAGCTTTAATGGCTCACTGCTATGGGAGCCCATGTCAGTCTTAAAGAAAGATGAAACACCCTATAAGGTATTCACGCCCTATTACAGAAAAGGTTGCTTAACCAGGCAGTCACCGCGACTGCCTTTGGCCAAACCAGAAAAGTTTTCGATACACGTTAACGCACAATTTACTCTTGATGCGCTCAATAACCTGGCATTATTACCCGACATTCAATGGTATAAAGAATTTGAGACTATGTGGCAACCGGGAGAGTCAGGCGCCGCCAACAGACTAAGCCGGTTTATTGATGAGGCCGCAACTCAATACCAAAATGATCGCAACCTACCGGCCGTAAAGGGAACATCACTTTTATCACCCCATTTACACTTTGGCGAGGTATCACCAAATCAGGCGTGGTATGCCATTATAGGCGCTTTCGAAAATGCCTTCGAAAATAAAGATTTAGATGTTTATTTGAGTGAACTCGGCTGGCGTGAGTTTAGCTACTACTTGTTATTTCACTTTCCAGAATTACCCACGAAGAATTTCAACACTAAGTTTGATTATTTCCCCTGGCGTAAAAGTGAAGCCGACTTAAGCGCTTGGCAATCGGGTAACACGGGTATTCCCATTATCGATGCCGGCATGCGCGAACTATATAAAACGGGCTACATGCACAATCGCGTCAGAATGGTAGTTGGTTCATTCTTAGTAAAGAACTTATTAATTGATTGGCGCGACGGTGAACGCTGGTTTTGGGACACATTGTTAGATGCCGATATGGCAAGTAACTCATCAGGCTGGCAATGGGTAGCGGGTTCTGGTGCAGACGCATCCCCTTTCTTTAGAATATTCAACCCGATTCTACAAGGTGAAAAATTCGACAAAGACGGCGCCTATGTTAAACATCATTGCCCTGAACTCAGTAGACTGCCCAAACAGTTTATTCACAAACCATGGGAAGCACCAGTAGAGATCTTGCGAGCCTGTGGCGTAGAACTAGGTAACACTTACCCCAAACCCATTGTTGACTTAAAGGCAACGAGGACAAGGGCGTTAGATGCTTTTAGTCGTACCAAAGCAATGGCGCAACAGGCTTCGGAGCAGAAATAATTCAAAGTCATTGCCCATTATTTGTTTGTGCCATTTTAATACGAAACAATATCGACCGTTTGGAACTGCAATAGATAAGGCGCTAAAGCACCTTTGAAGTCGAGCGTTGCACCTAACTTGTTAGTTAACAATATCATACCTGTTATTTTTCTATTGACGAGCGAGACATCGAAGTCAGGAGATGCCAATGCTGATTTGTCATTTACTATCGGCAGGCTGATTGTTTGGAGCTTTTTAATTAACTGCTCTCTTTTAAGATTATAGCCATCGTCAGGCTGCAGGCATTCACTGGCCTCTAAACACGTTTTAAGCACAATATCGATCACAGTTGGGCTCATATTGTTCTGCATCAACCCAAGTGAATACAATGTACTTTTCATCGCTGCGACGTCTTGGTTTTGCATCGCATTTGCCATCGTCCTATATTGTTCAGACGTCTGCTGCGCAATATTGCGACATGCGCCAAAGTCTAATAGAACTATTTTTTGAGTGTCAGGTTGGTAAAGGTAGTTGGCAAAGTTGGGGTCGCTTTGCATGAGCCTATGATTAAAAAGTTCTTCATAGGTTAAGCGCATTAACTTTGAGCACACCAGGTCAACAATATCAGGTCCCATCATTGCAACATCAACAATCGGGGTGCCCTCAATATATTCCATTACGAGCACATTCTGGTTACTTAACTCATCCACCACATAGGGCACTATAAAATCTGTATCTGAGGCCAGATTATCGCGATAACGGTTTAAATATTCTGCTTCTTTTAAGTAATCAGCTTCATTTTTTAGCTGTATTTTAGCCTCCTCAAGCATAGGCTTAAGGTCGATATGGCTAGGCAATAGCCCCGACACATTAATCAAGCTGGCAATGTTGTCAATGTCACTATCGATGCTTTCTCGCACACCGGGGTATTGAATTTTTATTGCCAGTTCACGACCATCTTTTAATATTGCCCTATGGACTTGACCAATGCTGGCAGCGGCAATGGGCTCAAATGAAAAATAGCGGAACTGTGACAGCCAGTCTTCAGACCAAGCCATCTCTAAAGTTTCAAGTAGCTGTGACTTTGGCATTGAATCGGCCTGCTCACGTAACCGCGACAAAATAGACTCCCATTCGGCAGGCAATAGCGCCCCTGCATCCATCGACAGTAACTGGCCCAACTTCATTGCTGCGCCGCGCATCCGAGCCAATCGTTTCGTAATTGACGTTGCGTTATCGGTACTTAATAGATTTTGACTCAATGAAGGCAGCTGACCGGTCAGTATTTGTTTTGCCGCCCCTTTCACCATATTGCCAGCAACAGCAGAGGCAATACCCCCCAATACGGCTAAACGCGACAATCTCCCTGAGGGTACTTTGCGAGTGGTGGTTTTATTAGTCATAAGTAATGTTGTGGTTGAGTCGCAATGTAACAACCCGGAGGGTGATATTTATTGTGATAGTTTCAAAGACAAATTTTTACCAAAAACTAAATTTAAGCCAACTCATATTATTCGATTTGCTTAATTTCTTCCAAGCAAACAATGCCTTAAAACTCAATTAAACTTAAAATAAATTAACTAACTCAAGGTCTAATCTAAGTTTGATCAGTTGCTTTTTGGCTAGTCTGACCACCATTGTTCTGAACTCTTGACTTCCGTTACTTTCAGCATTCACTTTGTCTCGTGCGATACAAAGCGTTTTAATATTGACTTTAGCCGCAGCAATCAGCTCATCCAGTATTTGATAATGTTTATTCAACCGATTAATGTCGTACTGACTAGGCTCAGGCTTGACCATCGTAATGGCTTGCCTTGCTAATTTATCCATAAATACAACCTGATAATTTAATGTCAATCTCATTAAATTCTTTTCAAAAAAGATCTTACGCGTCACACCCTTTTTTAGATCAGTCTTAGGGCAACGAGGCAGCACAATTTAACCATAAGGATTGAAGACGTGTTAAGTTCTATTAATTATTATGATTAAAAAACAACAGCGCCTAATAAAGCATAAGATATCAGGCATCAGCACCTATATGACAGCAATAAAGGCTAAATAGATAAGTAATAAAAAGCACCATATCTAGTCAATAACCTACGGCACGGAGTACCTTTAAGCTCAATCGCTGGTCCGAATGAGAGATCAAAATAACTAAGGATTTAGCCATTTTGTTACATTAAATTGAACAACCTGTGGAATAATTTTTAAGACATACATTCATGTGTCAATGTCTTGGGTGCTGCTGGTTATTCCGACGCACCTTTTTTAACTATTAATCATCAGCATCAATCATTTGGAGGGTATTGCGTGGGTGTTCTGATAACAGGTTTAAACACTATCTTTGAATCTTAACGAACTTTGCCTGTCACTGGCTTTATCATTGGGTCGATATCGTGTATCGGACCTTCCAAAACTTGAATCAGTTCAGACAGCTCTGCTTCAGGCAACTGACGCCACTGACCTGCTGCCAACGATTTAAGATCAACATGCATGATTCGAATTCGCTCCAGCTTTTCTACCGAGTAATGATAGTGCTGACACATACGACGGATCTGCCTGTTTAGCCCCTGGACTAGGATTATTCTAAAAACAAATGCAGACTCTTTAAACACTTTACATGCTTTGGTGACACGACCCAACATAGGGACGCCGTTACTCATACGCGCTATAAATTCATCGGTTATTGGTTTATTCACCGTGACCACGTATTCCTTTTCATGATGGCTATCAGCACCTACAATTTTATCTACTAGATCACATCGGTTGGTTAAAAATATTAACCCCTGAGAGTCTTTGTCTAATCTCCCAACAGGAAATATTCTGCAACGATGGTCAACAAAGTCAATGATGTTTCTTTTATCCGTGCCATCAGCAGTGCAAACCACACCCACAGGTTTATTCAAAGCGATAAAAATGACTTGCTCAGTGCTTAATGGCTCAACGGGCAAGCCATTCACAATGACCTGATCGCCAGGAGAGACTTTATCGCCCAGCATTGCTTGCCTACCGTCAATAAAAACAACGCCTTGCTCAACATAAACATCTGCAGCTTTTCTAGAACAAAGACCACTTTCACAGATGTATTTGTTGATGCGTATTGGTGAAGTGGTAGTAATGTTTTACTCGAGGACACTTAAAAAATAGATGATACCTTTAAGACGGTAGCAGCGCTGGCTCTTTTAAGCCTTTTTGATTGATATTACCTCAAAACCAATAGAATAATGATTGACTAAAGATTTTGGCTAATGATAACGAGTGTTTTTTACAATGACGCCAATAGTGACGACTGTTATTATTGTATTATTCACTCTAAAGGGTAAAAATCTATAAGGCTAACCCTAATTTTAGTCCCTTGATTGGTCCTATAACCTGAAATGAAAAAAAACGACTAACAAAACCAGAAAGAAATTAACCCAAGTCATCGATTTATCTGGCGCTGGTGCAACGGCAGTATGATGCCCTGTCTCAAGTGATTACTACCGGCCAGTCGATAAGCCAAACCACTTGGAGTATCGTGCAAAGTTATAGGTCAAGGCAGTTTTTAAAACGTTTGTCTTAAGCTCTCCCTTTTGATTCAAAAAAACCCCAACCGCTGCGTGCTGTTGGGGCATTAACTAAACCATTAAAAACCTAATATTAGGCGGCTTTTTTTGCGCGTCTGCGCGAGACGAAACCCATCAGACCTAGGCCAGCAAGTAACATGGTATAGGTCATTGGTTCTGGAATTGGTTCTATTACTCCTGGACCTTCAGGATCTACTTCTGTTGAACCTGTTGCGCAACCTTCACTTCCGATAATGGCACCAGCCCCCACTGACACATACGATGTGGTCGAATACACGCCGCCGCAGTTGCCACTGTCTGGAGACGCACCATACACCGTCGCACCAGCACCCACCTTTATGTAGTCTTCAGCAATGATGGTACCAATTATGTTGGCGTTAGCGCCGATGCTGGCATAACCACCTGGTCCTTTGGTCCTGACGTTCCAGAACACCTGCTGATTGTTCTTTACACCAGGGGTGAGATCTAAACCAATCATTACGACATTTGTATTGGCACCAAAGGCTAAAATATCATCAATGTTGAAGATCCACTGCGCGTCTTTATCGCCTTGAGCATCTAACTCTATCACTACCCCAGTCCCCGTGTCCGTTGTGGACCAGCTGGGTGCAGAATAAACGCCAGCAAATAATACGCCGTCTGTTGTATACGTTGACGATAAAATTGTACCCGGCCCCATAGCAGTCAGCGCGGCTTTTGCCGTTTCCAACTTAGTGGTTGCATTTAATATATCGGCTTCGTGACTGGTTGCCCTATCTTGAAGGTAACCTATAGCTGTCGCCATAGGGGAGCCTGCAGAATAAGCTGATGCAGATTTCGTAGCAAGGCCGTCAACTTGCCAGTCACCAGTGACTGTACCTTTTGCGCCAATCGTACTAGCCCCTCCGGATATAAAGTTTTTGACCGTAGCACTATCACCCATGGTACCGACCCCACCCGCCACAAAAGTTTTTTCGACTGTCGCGTTTGCGCCTACATTGCCTGCCCCCTTCGATTCGGCATTACCCGTGATTAAACCGCCATCGCCAAGCGTCAATACATCACCTGAGCGATAGTCGCCATTAATGGTGGAGCCGTTACCTGTTGACGCGTAAGTTTTGGCGATTACGTTACCGTGTACGATGGAACTATCGCCCCCAGAATTATAAGTGTTAGCCAGAACTGTGAAATTCTTTGCTTCACCCATGTCTATGTCTATCAGTACCGCTGACGCCGGTAAGGCGACGATAAATAAACTGATGATGGCCAATGCCTGAGCCGACACCGGTTTTCGTGCGTTGCTATTGCGTGTTCTCCACGCTCGTTTGAAAAATTGATCCATTTGATTTTATCTCCCTATAATGTAGATAATGTTAGCTAAATAACGTCACTCTGCATTGTTGTTTATTCATATAAACTTCTTTTTTATCAGTACGGATTTTCGCCTTAATTATTTTTTGCACATAACGGGCCATAATATTTAACCTCAGTAATAACAGTGACTTGTGATTTATTTTCTGTGGGATCGACCGCAAAGTGTAAAATTTAATTTCACTTTTTTAGACCCACTGTAAAGAATTATGACAGCTCGAGAGAAAGTTTTGTTCTCGAGAACCGGTTTGATCGATCAGTGTCGATCAAGCAAAAACCCTTCACAAGGGCTAAGGATTGCGTTGCATAGTGTTTGTCTGATACTCAACAGGCGTTTACGTCGAACAAGGCCTTATTAATCCCATAAGGCATTGCGTGGTCGTTAGCCTGTTAGAATTTAATTTGATGGAGGCCAACCCCGTTTAAGAATTTACCGCCAAAAGGCTCAACTTCGAGACCTGAGGTAGACGCCGTTCCATTCGCATCATAATGGCTACCAATAAAACGTTTTAGTCACAACTTCTCTGTTTTCTGGATAGTTTTGTGGAGTGATCCTGACACCCCGATAGACCAAAAGAGATTGGCTTTCGTCATTCTTTAGTTTATCGCTTTTCATAATAGTCAAGAATAACAGTCACATTTTCAGCCATCACTTCAGTCGTGTAATTGGTCAGATTTTGGCATTCCCTTAAAAAATAGAATCACTGTAAATCTTTTCTTTTTAGCCAAATACCCAGCCATTTTAATTAGGTCTCAATCATTTTTAGTTATTTCCAAGCAAGAGTTATCATGAATCAGTAGCAACACCCCGCCGCCTATGGGTATCAGCACGTTCAAGAATACCCCGACGTTCAAGAAACTGAACCACGCAGTAACTGATTGTTTGGACAGATCAACGGGCCGACGGTACACACCTCCAGCCAGACGGGGAGCCGACTTTCTCATTACGTCGCGTTCACACGACTTTAAAAGATTACGGACTCATTGCCTCAGACAGCATCCTGTCCAGATCGGCGAGTTGACTATCCGCTATACGGTAGAGTCGCTGACGCGCTATAACTAACCACTAACATTTTCGTCATCAGCAGCCAATGAACACCCCACTCCGACTTTAAAGCGCTTCAATCTGAGCCGTGGTCGGTTCTGCACAGCAATACCAGTTCTCAGTATGCTGTGAGGGTGTGACATCCATTTGCCTGAGGAGCACAGGTGCTTCAAGGTTCAGAGCGTCATGTGCAAGTTGCCAAATGTCTCCAAACGCTTCAAACCTCGTCTGGCCTTCGGTGTCAGCCCGTTCGGCAGCGCGCATGACCGCCTGCTGTAAGCCATCCACCCGCGGGTCACGATGCGTCCACGGATAGCCGAGGGCATCAGGATTAAAGGGTTCAATTAAGTCGTTGAACCCTTCCAGCTTCAGCAGATACGAACCGCTGGGGATAAGCAGGCGGATCGCTAGCTGAATGGCCGGCACGTTGTCGATGAGGTTGAGCGTGACCAGCATTCCGAGGAGATCCAGATAGCCCTCCAATGTGGTCCATGGCGTAAATGCGAGGAACGTGGGAGTGAGGCCAACGCCGTGTTCGCGCATCAGCGCGACGGTAGCAACGAAGTCTTCGCGGGTGTGACCTTTTGCGAGGTGTTCGAGAATCGTGTCGTCAACGCTTTCAACCGCAGAAATAATGAACTCGCAGCCGGTCTCCTTCAACAGAGGCAATCGACTCTTTTCAGCCAACAGATGCTCTATTTTGATGACCGCGTCAAAGGTAAGATGCGGGTGACGCTCATGCATAGCGCGCAGGATGCGCTCTGCATGCGTAGGCCCGTTGAAGAAATCTGGGTCGCCAAACGAAATATGCTGAGCGCCAGCCGCCACCTGCTGATCGATATCAGCAAGCACGATGTCAACCGGTACCGCCCGAAACCGGCCCTGATAGACCGGTACCACGGGACAATGGCGACACACATGCTTACAGCCGCGCGTGGCATCTACAAAGCCCATCGTCTTTTCCGTACCATCGGCTAGACGCAGGCGGGAATGGCGCTCCAGTGGCGCAAGATCGGTGCGGTCGGGAACGCGAAACTCGACGCGTTTTCCAGCCTGGTGAGGTGCGCTAACAAGGCTATCAGTTTTGGACTTAGAATCTTTTTCCGCTGCGATTCGCCCAGCCAGTGCCCTCAGCTCCTCTTCGAACTCCCCGCCCAATACCGTTGTAATGCCACGCGCCTTCAACCAAGCCTCGTTCACCGGGCCGTAGAGGCCATAGACACACACATGCGCGTTGGGTGCGAGGGCGCGCAGTTTTGGCAGCGCTTCGGCGGCAATGCGAGTCGCGGTATGCATGGCAAGCTGGATGGCGATCAGCTGTGCGTCAGCGATGGGGGCGTCGTCAAGCCGGCCCTGAGCCAGATCGATGCAGGCGACCTGGTGCCCATCGGCCCGCAACCAGGCGGCCGGATGGGCAATGCCAAATGGTTGGCGACCCAGTTCGTAGGGATTGATGATAACGACGTTGACGGGCATAGTTTTTCCGTGTGAATAGATTGACGCTGAACGTTGGACCCTGATTGGAGCGAACGCGGTTGGAAATAATAGGGAGCTTAAAAGCGGAGTACTGAAAGCTTAAAAGCTCTATCCACTGATGTCAATTTTCATAATCACCTTTCCTATTCAATCAATCCACCGACAGGCAAGATAAAAGGCCGTCCTACTCCTTGTCAACGGTTACAATCACCGACCATATTTAATCAATTTCTATCTTATTGGCCAATCGCGATACCCTGCTGATGATTGTTATCAGTTATTAGAATCATCAAACTCTCTTGAAATCAGTCATAAAAACTGAGTTGTGGCGGCGCGTTCGTTTCGGCTAGTGCATCGGGGGATGAGGGTAGACTGTCCTTTTACTCACGGTGAGACAGGATCTTGTCTATGATTTGAGTTAAATTGACCTCTAGTTTCGGTACACGAGATGCCCGATTTTTAGTAAGACTATGAACTGTATTTTTTGTATTTTGGGGATTCTATGGCGAGAAAACTTTTAGCCATGGAAATATATTGAAGAAAGACATTGTTCTATGCTATTGGCTGAATTATGTTTGCTTAGTTGAGTTTTCAGTACTTTGTGTATTGCAACGGGCGCTTGGCGCAAAGAATAGTTTGATGTTGATAACGAACACGAACCTAAACGGAAACTCCGGTATGACACAAATACTGACAATCAGGGTTGTATTGGAAAATGGATGCTACTTTCTATGTTCAAAAGCCGGCTTATTTGTTGAAGTGACCTATTCAGGATGAACTATATAAACCGTTAACCAAAAAAAAACCACCCGCTATTCGGGCTGTCTCTTATACACATCTCCGAGCCCACGAGACGCTACGCTATCTC
>OJEJ01000093.1_pt1 | contig 55481 bp, 61 predicted proteins | sample 1593271 | NCBI WGS metagenome assembly OJEJ01 (sample SAMN05416877, study PRJEB24817) | seawater metagenome | isolation source: Sea water | place: Canada:Atlantic | collected 2013-11
ATATCGAACTTTTTTCCTCACGATTCAGCGCGCACACCATCAAATTTGGAGACCCGTAATAAGGAGCGTAGGCGAATTATGGATTATCGCTCCGGTCAGCTAAAACCAGATTCCAAGATTAAAAAGGTGTTTAAATTATGAAAGTATTAATTATCGGAAGTAACGGTTTACTTGCTAGAACATTTATAAAAGAGAAATCTAAGAATATATCTAAGCTTTATGCAACGGCAAGCTCCAGCGAGAGTATTAACAATATTGAGATCAATGGTGACATTGAAACTTACTCATTAAGTTTTAAGAGCAGAGAATCCATAAGCTCCTTTTTTGCTAATCAATTTGAAGCATTAGATTTGATCTTATTTTGTGCTTCACCTTTTGAAGGAACTCTGAGGGAGAGTCGCTTTGATGGGTTAGATATTTGGTCAAATGCCTACGAAGTTGCAATTAAGGTCGCCAAGCTTGCAAGTGACAAACTAAAGCCTACGGGGAAGCTGATATATATTGGCTCTGTTGTAGGTTACCAGGGTCAGATAGCGGCTTCATGCGTCCCATACAGTGTTTTTAAAGGGACTCTTAGTTTACTTGTAGAAGGCTATAATAAAGAAGTTTCAAAACAGGCGTACTATATAAACCTCGGTGGCTTTAGAGATATTAAATCGGAAGAGTATTTAAGTGTGGATGAAGTTGTTACTAACCTGGGGAGAGTTCTTGATGGAGACTTCGTGGAGAGCCATGTCAATGTCGTTTCAGAAAAAGACAAGATGACTTATAAGTTATGATATTAACAATTCCTACAGATGAAGAACATACTTTAAAAACAGAACGACTCACCTTAGAGCCAATAGTAACTGAACATGCACAAGAAATGTTGTCTGTTTTAAATGAAGTCGAACTACATCAGTTTATCCCAAGTGAGCCATTTGAATTAGAGCAGTTGCAAAGACGATATAAAATATGGGAAAGAAGAATATCTAAAGAAAGGGATGAGGTGTGGCTAAATTGGGCTGCTCGTGAAAACAAAACGGGTGAACTCATAGGACACTTTCAAGCCGGAGTTAGACTTGATGAGGATTCTTACATTGCTTATATAGTTAACTCTAAGTTTCAAAGGCAAGGTTTCGCATCTGAGGCTCTTCATGAGATTATTGATTTCTTGAAAAGTCACATGAAATTAAAGAATATAAAGGCTTGGATTGATACTCGCAATAAAGCCTCTACAGGATTAGTTGAAAGGTTAGGGATGAATCAAGTCGATTTTATAAAGGATGCTGATCACTTCAAAGGAACTAGTAGCGACGAATATGTTTATGAGATGAAGCTCTAGTTAAATTTTTAGAGTACACCTGTGACGATCATGACACTTATTTTATTCATTTCAAGGTTAGAAAAGTCAGTTTGGGGTTTTAGGGATTTTTTGGGGATTCCCTAAAATAGATGCTAACTCATCTATATTACTGGTCTTATGCTACATAATATTTAAGAATTGCGTTTCGATATTCCACTACGTCGGGGCACCAAATCTTTTATAAAACGAACCAAATTTGCGTCCTCAGAAACGTCAAAACTTCTGAGGACGAAATTTACCTCTCGACTTCCATCACTTTTAATACCACCAATGTTTATACGCTCAAATAAAAGCCTGTATGTTGCTTTTAAAGCTGTTGGATCGTTTTCTTCGATACAATCTATAGCCTTTCTTGCTACATCCTGAATGGGCTTTAGAATAAAATTCTTGTTATTGTTTTTTGTGTATAGAGTTTCTAACTCTTGAATTTTGTGCTTACACTTCAGTATCTCATTATCTATTCTTTTACTTTCAGCTTTAAACTCAGTTTTGAATGCCTTTGCTTCTTCTATGTCTGCATCTTCAATTAGAAAATCTAAGCGTCTAATAAGCTTTTTCTTTTGCTCCTTGTAATCCTCGACTCGACCTCTCTCTAAATTTATAAGATTTGAGAATTCCTTTTTATTAGGGCTCTAACAGTTCTTGGTAGTGCTCTCGAACCAACTAACAATCCTAATGCGACGATGATAGCAATTTGAATACTAAAAACATTAAAACTAACGATCATATGGATCATATGATCGAGGAAGGTAAGAGCAATTATACGGAAGACGACCTTAAGTAAATGATTACCTCACCAAAGTAAAAACTTACTCAATCCAAGGATATATTTCACAACTAAATAAGTTTCCTTAATTTTCAAAAGTGTGAGTTAATATTATCTTTGTTATAAGGGAATCAAAAAGACTGTATCTAAGTTATAAATTCAAAATATTTAATCAGTAATAAATCGTAAAGTTTTCATAAATAATATCTGGATCTTTTATGAGAACTCTATTTTTTTCTTCAAGCTCTCCTTGTCGATGAATAGTTCCATAAAGTCTCATTGCAAGTAGAGATAGGGTGTCCCCTTTCTTGATAAGGTAAGGCTTACCATCGGGCGGCCAAACTGGAAGATACAATGGTGGGATATATTTTATCTGAACACCGATATTTAAGATTTCCTTATCAGACCGAATTTCAGGATTTAATCCTTTTAAAGATTTACTTTTGTCTAGGTCACGAAAAAGCAAGAATACTAATTTCAAAAAACTAATTTCTTCTTTGACTTCATAATAGTTAAATTTTTGTTTAATGTTCTGCTTTGTATCTATCAGTTTTTCTTGAACCATCTTTTGAATTTTAGTTTTCCATTCATTTTTATCAGAATAAATGTATACTTCTTTTCTTCTAATTTGGTCAGAGCTAGCTTCTCGCCTTCGTTTGATAAACTGTGGGTCATCCAACGAAATAATCTCATCGCTAGAGAAACTATTTAGTGAAAAGATGAGAAATAATAATCCTGTCATTGCCAAACTACCCATACAAAGCCGAGCCCCGTTCGAGTGATAGTCATCTCATCAGGTCCATCTAAATAATGCTGTTTTCTCATCAATTGAAAAAACAGGTCATTCCATATTCTAAACTTTAAATATAAATAGAACTTGTACCCATTATAGTTGCTTGAATAAGCATAATCACTATCCCCTAACTCTTCTTCTGTGTTGGCAATTTGTGAGTAACTTGTTTCAAAATGTAGCACTTTCCCAAGAAATGTAAAAGCCTTGTATAGACCGACCGTATAGTAAGTTGCTTTAATTCTATCGACCTCCACTTTTCCTTGAGTATTTAACTTTCTTAAGTTGAATACAGAAAATTGCTCATAATCTAGCCCCGTAAAAATAAAGAACTCTCCTTTCTCAATAAAACGCTGAATATAAAAATTCCACCCAACTTCATTCGGAAAAGAGACATTTTCTCCCTCGAATCCTTCTCTTTCATCAAAACTAGCCTGAAAGTAATCAGAGGTAAGAGACCAATTGGAGTCTGCAAAAAAATATGCTAAATCCACTCCAAACACTTGATTGAGTTTTTGATCATACTCAATTGTACTTCCACTACTTTGTGCTTTTTGCTTAAACTTACCAATTGTTGGTAAAATATGAATTGAACCTTTTAGACCCGCTGGCCGAAACTTTACCTCCGCTATTTGTTGTTTAAAAGCTTGGACTTTTTCTGATTTTTCTTTTTCATTATTTATATAAAGAGAATATTTTTTTTGATTTAGACAATTAGTCTTAAAATATAGTTTAATTTCCTGGTTCTGCTCTAAGCTTCGCCAGTTTGTAACTTCTGAATTGTTCGATTTTATAAAATCAATATCTTTTTTAATTTGATCTTCGGATAGTTTGGCTGCAAGAAAGTATTCATAAATATCATCAATTTTCTCACCTTCGTTGGCAAAGTACGTAAATTCATATAATTGAGCCATCGCAATATTTCCAAAAAAGCTACTCGAAATAACGATTAATTTAAAAATAAGTCTAATGTTATTCATGACTTACATTGTATTTTTTTTAAACTTTTAAGCAAGCTTTAAATAAGTTTTTTTTGAAAAACAAGTTTCAAGTAGTCCTTATTATAAATTATCAAAAAAAAATAAATTTAACCGATAAGTCTAAAGTGCAAGCTTTAGTTGGCAAACTCAATGAGCTTAAGTATTAGCTAAGCGCCTAAAAACCCATAAATTGCTGTAATTATGTGGGTAGAGAATTTTGTATTTAGGGCTTATCAATATGAGTTATAATTATTTAGAGGTATAGATAATGGAAATTGTTCAAAAAACTTCCTTGTTCTTATTTTTGACTATAAGCTTTTCAGCTTGTAACTCAGGTACTGTTGAAAACGGACTCTATATAGGTCTAGACTCCTCATCATCAGTAGGCACTTCAGTAAGAAATGCAAACTTCGATGCTGGTCAACATGAAAGCTATTATATTTCACTTGATTTAAGAAGTACTGATAGCGATCTGCCGATTCAAATACACTTAATGACTCATGCGGTCAGTGAATCAGAAGGTTACGGCTGTAAGTTCGATCGAGATATTGACCCTAATTACTTCCAAGTTACTGTTGGGGGGATATTGAGTTTATCTTATTTCCAAGGTGCCACTATCACAACGACTTTTCATCGTGATGATTTTGTAAATTTCATTAATTTTGGATGTTACTATACCACTAAAGAAGATGGAAGCGAAGTCTTAGCAGCATACATTAATAATCAAAAAATCATCGGATCAAATTATACAATCGGGAGCGATATTCTAGACCCAGTAATATTAAAGAGTAGGGTTGGAATTAATTTTTTTTCAACTGGACACAGTTCCATAGAAGCGGATAATTTTAAAATCTCTGATCGGCCAGACTATTAAAAGGGGTAAATAATGAAATTTTTTATAACTTTATTTTTTGTATCAATTCTAATTACTTCATGTGAGGAAGATATTAGTTCTGAGCTAGACATTGATCAGGGAGTGAACCAACCCAATGTAGATGCAAGAAATACATCAATTATTTTATATCAGGATAACTTTGATTCATATGTAAACGGAACTAGTCTACAGAGTACTTCAGATTGGGAAATCTTGCCCAGCTCTTAGTCTATTTCGCTCATAAAAAATCTTGTAATCTTTTTCACTTTCAGATTGAATAAGATGAAAAACGAATTAAACAACTTTTCACGGTCAATGGTCAAAGTGATAACCTTTTATAAAATCAAAAATTTATGAAACATCCGCTTTTTTGATTTTCACAAGCTCAGTATCATACCTTAACTCTACCAGTGAAATTTCCTTTAATATTCTTTTTTTTGAAGAACTTCTACGAGAAGTAGTCTTAACATAGAAAGACCATAGAAAATCCACACTATTTGCTTAAATGAACAGAGTTTCTCTTAAATAATCATAGATATAAAACTCAAAGCAAAGGCAATAGCGAAGGGGAGGATGTGAATTTACCCTCTAATTTGCCCTATACTTTCATATGCCTTCTTTTCACTTACGAACTTTATAAAATTAGTTAATTGCATTCAGTTATATGTTTGGAAATTTAAAGATATCAAACTCTGTTAACTTAAACGGAGGAAATAATGGATATTCAACTAGATCAAATTCAAAACATGATTTATGTAATTTGAGGGCAAAAAGTTATGTTGGATAGTGATCTGGCCAAGCTGTACGGGGTTGATACCAGACAGTTGAACAGGCAAGTCAGAAGAAACATAATCCGCTTTCCAGATGATTTTATGTTTGAATTGAGTAAGTTAGATTTTTAAAACTTGAAGTGCCAAAATGGCACATCAAGTTCGGAGTATGGTGGTCGGAGAAAGCAACCCCTTGTTTTTACTGAGAATGGAGTAGCTATGCTTTCTAGTGTACCTACAAGCGACCAAGCTTCGAAGCTTCATGATGCTTGAGAGGGAACTGGTGACACGAATCAATCGATTAGAGTCTGATACGACTGAAGTTTTTAAAGTCGTGTTTGAAAAACTGGACGAACTTGATGAACAACTTCCAAGTCATCACAATGACAGAGCTAAGATTGGTCTGAATGATAAAGATTAAGAGTACCATTTCTAATAAATGTCCATTTAATCTCACTGTTTTAGATAGATATATTTAATACTTCACCAGTAGGATTATAATTGTTCCTATATTTACTTAGAGTTCAATGCTTTCTTTTACTCTTTTTTATCCTTTATAATAACTTTCGATCCTTGAATATCGACAAATACATTTGATTTTTTTGAGTTTTGAATTTTTCCTAAACACAAACCTTCGGTGGGATAGTTCTTTTTAGGATTATCAATTCGGTCAATATCCTTCAATGTACCGGTCTCAATAATTCGGGCACAGTCTTTCCAATGATTAGGGCCAAAGACAGCTCTGGTCTCATAGAGTCCTCGCTCAAGTTGGTAAAAAGTTAGAATCAACAGACATATATTAATTAGACTCTTTGGTGCCAATTTAAGAAAAAGGAGAAAAATGATAGCGGTACTAAAAGAGGCCCCCACAAAATAATAGTCATGAATAAAACTATGGTCTCCATTAAGCATGGCTATGCCTAAGATTTGCAAGAAGAAAATTCCGATAAGCCCTTTGTACTTTACGCTTCTATTCTTAAAAACCCTCCATAACATCCATCCTCCCATGGGAAAGATGAGAAAGCTGGTGAAAAGATCTTTATAGATTAATTTGGCAATTTTAATTGGGTTAGAAATAAAGTTAATCAATGACTCTATAGGATTTCTAAACTCAACTTTAAAGTAGGCATGATGATCCGAGACGGAACGAATGAAGTCTATGCCCTTAGTATAGTACAAAATACAAACGATAAAAGCGGGGATAATCCACAGCATATGTTTGAGTAATGTTTTTGGCTCTATTAATAAAATACCCATGGCAATAATGGCAGGAGGTTTTATCAAAAGACCTAAGGCTGCAAGAGGAAGGGATGCTTTAATATTAATTTCTTTGAAACTTAGACCTACTGCCAGAAGTACCAAGCTGAATGCTAAATAGTCTGGCATGAAACGTCCCCAATACATTTGTGAGACACCAAAAATTAACATAAGCCAAATCGCTTCTCCTGCATCCACTCCAAATAGCTTTATACCTCGCCACACTCTTGATAGGGCATATGTTAAAGACAAGTATAGTATGATCACAAACAGTGCCGACAAAGTTTTGCCCCAATCAGCACCAAGGGCAAAAAATGGAGCTGTTATCAAATTTAAAAAAGGAAACTCCATTGGCGTTATACCATAACTATCACCAGCAGTTAAAACAGCAGGTAGTAATGGGTATTGCAAATCAGTCTCTAAAGTCCATCGCATCCAATAGCGAAGCGCCACGGCCATAGTATCAGTTTGACGAATAATATGGGGGTGAACAAAAGGTGAAAAAGCTGCGAGTATAGCAACGGCAACTTTCAAGCCTATAAGATACTTTATCCATTTATTCATTTAATCTTTGCACCTTAAAATGAGGGTTTAAAATATTTTCTTTATTATAAATAAGAGGTTCACCACTTTCCCATTCCAGCATTTCACAGCCACAGTGTTCTAGGATTGACTGAGCTGCAGCGGTATCCCACTCTGAGGTGGGCCCTAGGCGTGGATAATAATCTGCTGAGCCCTCAGCGATCATACACATCTTGAGTGAGCTTCCGACACGCTTAATCGTTATGTCTTGATGTTTTGTTTTTAACTCTTCAATAATATTTTGAGTTGGCTCATTGATATGAGAGTTGCTTACCACAACGGTAAATTTATCCGTCTGCACGCAAGGAAGCTCAAGAGTCACTCCATCTATTTGTCGATAGGCCTTTCCAGAATCAGTAAAGTAGAGCTGATTACTAGCTGGAGCATATATAACGCCGTTGACAAGTTTGCCCTCTTTTAAGTGAGCAATATTAACAGTGAATTCTCCATTTCTTTTGATAAACTCTTTGGTCCCATCTATAGGGTCGACAATAAAGCACTCACTCCACGTTTTGCGAGTTTCATAATCTAGTATTCTAGACTCTTCAGATAAAATAGGAATACCTGTAAATCTTTTTGTCAGCTCGGCTACAATAATTTCATTTGCAGCTTTATCTGCGAGGGTAATAGGAGATTCATCCGCCTTAAACTCAACTCCAAAGTCATCTTCGTCATATATTCTTAGGATCTCAACTCCAGCGAGGCGAGCTATCTCAATTAAGTCTTTCATGCTCCTAATATAGAACACTCCACACAACTTCTCAATGATATTGGGTATATATAAAATATTTGAAAGAACGGTTAAAAGTTATTCGCGCTAGTGTATTATTTTTCACTAAATCCCTAACCTTTACGTCTTAGTGTAAGAGTACCTTTAGCATAAGGAGTGTCGCTGTGACTTGTTTTCATAAATTTTTCTCTTAGGTTTTAATTTCTCAAGTAATAATATACAATTACATAAAGGATATATAAGTTTATGGAGAAGATTAGCGCGATTATACCTACGTTTAACGAAGAGCACAATGTTAAGGCTGCAATAGAATCATGCCTTTTTGCTGATGAAATAATTGTAGTAGATTCATTTAGTACCGATAAGACTTTGGAGATTGCACGAGAGTTTGAGGGGGTGACAATCCTTGAGCATGAGTACAAATATTCCGCGGCCCAAAAGAACTGGACTATTCCACAAGCTAAACATGATTGGATTTTTTTACTTGATGCAGATGAGGTTGCTGATGCAAAACTTATTAGTGAAATCAAAGAGACAGTAAGTAGTAATCCTGAAGAAGTTTGCTTTTGGATTCCACGGAAAAATAAATATATGGGACAGGTTATAAACTATGTTTGGAAGGGAGATGCTGTCATTAGACTTTTTAGAAAGTCTAAGTGTAAGTATGAAGACAAGCATGTTCATGCTGAAATTATCACTGATGGTAAAATTTCTCGTTTAAAAAATCCTCTTTATCACGACACATACAAAGGAAAAGGTTTTTCACAACAGCTAAAAAAAGGTGAACGGTATTCAACATGGTCGGCCTATGACCATGCAAAAAAAGTGAAAAAGGTAACTTATTACCATTTAATTGTTCGACCGTTCTTAGGCTTTTTAAAAAGATACATTTTAAATCGTGGTTTTCTTGATGGAAAAGTTGGATTTATCATATCCTGTACAGGAGCATGGAATACATTTGTTAGGTTTGTGAAGGTCTGGAGAATTCAACAAGGCGAAGAGTTTAAAAAAGAATAACATTATTACGTTTTCATTATTAACCTCCATTCAAATACGTAATTCCCTGAAAATAAGTAGGCAGTGCACAACGGTAGAGATGAAATGCTAGTGACATAGTAGTTTCTTAATATAATTTGTGATAAAACAAAAATATGCGAATACTACATATAAATTCTGAAAAATCCTGGCGTGGTGGAGAGCAGCAAATGGCTTATCTCGCTGTCGAATTAAAAAACAATGGTGTGAATTGCAATCTTGCCTTTCACGGTCAAAACTCGCGGCTTAATAAGTTTGCAACTAAAAATCAATTTGAATCTCTTTATCTCCCTTTTGGTGGCCTACAAATATTGGCGAGCTTTAAGTTAATGCTTTGGCTTAAAAAGAATAGGATTGATCTAATCCACAGTCACACCGCCAAAGCTCACACGGTAGCAGTATGGGCGAATATTCTAGGTGCTAAAACGCCCTTGATTGTCTCTAAGCGTACAGATTTCAAAGTGAAATCTCCTTATAAGTTTCACCATAAATGCGTAAAGGCCATATTATGTGTATCTGAAATGATTGAGAAAATTACACGTGAGGGAATGCATCTAAAGAAAAGAGAATTAGTCAAAACAGTTCATTCAGGTGTTGATATCAATCGCTTTGACTCAAATGAGCAAATCTCTTTAAAAGAAAAATATAAAATTTCAAGTGAAAAAATTCTTATTGGTAACTGTTCGGCGATTGCAGATCACAAAGACTATGAAACCTTTATTGATACGGCAAAAATCTTAAATGAAAAATTCCCAGGAAAGTATCACTTCATTATTATTGGTGATGGACCTGATAGGGAGAAAATTGAAAGCTACTGTGATAACAGAATGCTGCGATCAAATTTTACCTTTACCGGTTTTATTTCAGATTTAGAGCTTTATCTTAAGAGCCTTGATATCTTTCTGATGAGTTCAAAAGAGGAAGGCCTTGGAACGTCACTACTCGATGCAATGATATGTAAAATTCCAATTGTTTCAACTAATGCAGGTGGAATTCCTGAGATTGTTATTCATGAAAAAACGGGATTACTAGCAGATGTCAAAGATTCAAAGGGACTCGCTGATAATGTTTTAAGACTTGTAGAAGATCATGAACTGAAAGAAAAACTTGTTAGAAATGCTAAGCAACAAGTCGTTCAGGAATACTCCAAAGAACACACAGCTCAAAAGACAGAGACCATCTACAGACAGGTTATTGCTGAGAAGTGATTTGATTATTAGGTAATGCAATTATTATTTTGAGGATTCGTAATAGAGACATAGGGGGCGGCATGTCACAAAAATGGTATCATTTTTAATCTAATTATTATATAAAGCTAAAATACCATTTTTTTTTAAGGAATAAAAATGCTTAAACTTAGTAGGTCGTATCTTAGTCAAAGTGCACTTTATCTTCATTGCTTTATATATTTATCACTTATATTTCTAGTTTTTAATTTTAATGATCTCTACCATTCTTTAGACACTGAGTTTGGTCTCGTAGAACTTACTGGTGCTGCCTCTTTATTTGTTACAAGTATTATTTTATTTCTGAGCTCGCTAAAAGTAAAAAGGAACTTTGGTACAAAAGATCTTAGATTTAAGTTACTTTTAGGCGCTTCGATTCTTTTTTTCTGGGCCGCTGGAGAAGAAATTAGTTGGGGACAACACTTTTTTGGTTTTCATACGCCACCTTGGTTAGCTGCAGTTAATGATCAAAATGAAACGAATATACATAATATGAATAAAAAGTTCTTTGATCGATATCTTGAGAGGCTGACTTTTCTATTAGCTTTTATTACGGCTATTCTTCACTTTCGAGGAAAAGAGTTTTTCTTAGGTTTAAAAATGCCCGAATACCCTTTAAATATGGCCTTCATTTTAGTTCCTATTTACAGAAAACTTGAATCAATTTACGGCTATGATATTTGGCCAATAGGGTTCTTAGTATTTTTTGGGTATCCAATTCTTGGGATCATAAAAAAAGATGCAAAGATTTTGTTACACAGCCTTCTATTTCTCTTTACCACTGGAATGGTTATTTACTTTCATCATAATAATCTCGTTCTCTTTCGTGGTAACTCTAATATCTTCCACGAAGTAAAAGAAATGATGTTCTCAATATTATGTATTTTCTTTTCATTGCAACTTTATAGGAACTTACACATAACTAAGGACTCTTAATACTGTGCTTGAGTTATTTTAAATGTGATCTCTTTTTCGGTAATTTAAAAGGTAAAATAGCACGAGTATTTTCGAAGTAATCCTGCCAATGAGAATCATCGCCCCACTTTTTCTTCGCTTGCTTTGTAAGTAGAGGTACGCCACTAATTTTTGTTAAAAGAAAATAGACAAAAAATGGAGATATCGCTGTGGCCCATGTAGACCCAAATAAAACCTCTGAGCTTATAGTAAATACTCCTGTCCAAAGTACGATCTCTCCCAAGTAATTAGGGTGACGACATATAGACCAAAGTCCAGATTGAATAAATTTACCTTGATTCCCTTTGTCTGCCTTAAATTGGGACTTCTGCCAGTCTGCTATAACTTCGATTGTAAAACCAATACACCAAAGGGCAAGTCCAAGCCAACCTATGATGCTTAATTCAGGCTTATTGTAGGATAAGGTTATACCTGCCCAAGCAGCACAGCTTGTTACACATACCCAAAGGCCTTGTAAGTTCCAGGTTACAAAAAAACGACTTGGGTTTACTTTTATTTCGTCAAAGCGTCTGTCTTTTCCGTCCTTAGCAATTCTTATAAAAAGGAAGGAGCCAAGTCTAAGCGCCCATAGACTGACGATTGCGGTAATGATCACTGACCTCTGATTGAACTCTGAGAGATAGACTAAAGAAACTAGAATGCAGATTAAGTATGTTAAAGACCCTGTAAGGTCATAGAATTTTTCTGTTTTTAAGATCACTGCGGGAATATAAGCAAGCCATTGAATGGTGAATACCACAAGAGTGAGCACTATAAAGACTCCACCTAACATGAATGTATTTTGAGTCGAGATTTGAATTGCAAAGCCTAGTGTTAAGCTAATTAAAAAAACGATAACACTTATAATAATATTTTTCATGATTACCCTAATTAAAAATTAATAATTTGTTACAGCTTGATTATATTTTTATTTTAAACACTAGTAAAGTACTTCGCCCTGATCAAGGAGGGTAAGATACAAGAGAAGGTCGACTTCAACTTCACAGTAATTAGATTGCATATATTCACAAAGTTTGTAAAAAGCTTTGTTGTGATCTTTCTCTTTGAAGTGTGCTAGTTCATGAACGACCAGCATTTTAAGTATTTCCTCTGGCGCATTTTTTAAACTCATGGCTATTCGTATTTCATGTTTACTCTTTAATTTTCCGCCATGGTTACGACTAACAAATGTATGGGTCCCAAGGGCATTGATAATAAGATCTTTTTGTTTTCCATACATAACTTTGTCTATTTGGGGGGAGTTCTTCATATAGCTTTGTTTGATGTTATTGGCATATTCATAAAGCTGCTTGTCAGTGTTAACTTGATGACCCGTAGGATACTTTTTGAGTAGATATGATCTTAACTGTCCACTTGCTATGAGTTGATCAACTTTATCCCTAATTTCTTGAGGGTAGTTTTGAAAATAGTCTATTTTTGTCATAGTTACCCATATCATAAATTTAGTACATCATTCGAATAACAAAGATTTGTTAAAGTGGGGTAAATAGAATTTATTGCCTTTTGTTAGAGCAGCGACACAGATAGTAGGCTGACTTTTTACTCCATGATAGTTTCTGCGAAAAACAAAGGATTAAACCATGAATAAATCAATTATCTTTTCACTTCTTATTTCCAGTATGTTCTCTTTGAACTCTTTCGCTTGTTCTTGCGCAGATTGGGAAGGTGCAAGTACTATGCTTGCGGAGTCTGATATGGTGGCACTAGTTGTTCCTACAGAAGAGAGTAAAGTTTATCAAAGTAGTGCCATTGGTAAAATGCAAAAAACAGGTATGAAAATAGTTAAAAGATTTAAGGGAAAATACAAAAGCTTTATGTACTTACTTTCAGAGAGAAATACAGGGGCAAATTGCGGCGTTAACTTTAATTCATACGATGGTCTGTGGCTTGTTATGGGATATAAAGTTCCTGGTGAAAAATACTATGTAACTGGTGGTTGTAGTGTAGGCTTTGTAACTCCTGAAGATACTGAGTTAACGAAGCTAATTAAAGAATTAGGTAAACTATAAATTTTTATAGAAGTGAAATCCAACTGAAGGTGTAATAGTTTTAATATAAAGACCTTCATCGTAGCTAGCATAGCGATATGCTAGCTCTAGTGCTAGACCAAAGTTATCCATTGGAATTTCATAGCCTAAGCCTAGGTAAGAAAAGCTTCCATAGAACTCATTCTTGGGGCCATCGTCAGCTTCCAGCTTTGAGTAGCCAAGCCCTAGCCTTGAGAATAGGGAAGTGTGAAGAGAGCTCAAGAAAAACTTGTATTCTAAACCAATATTTTGTTGAGTAATTTTTGTTCCATAAATTGAGTCTTTTTCAACTTCTTTTATTGAAGCAATCACAGGACTAAAAGCAATTCCAAAAGAGTACTTATATGGTACTTCCCACCATAAATTAATCGTATTTGTAAGTCCTCGATACATTTCCATATTTGATGCAGTATGAACTTCATGAACTTCAAAGTGCTCTCTGGCGCGCATTTTAAAATCAGCCGGAAATGAGGTTTGAATTGAGAGTAAAAGTGTCATTAATGTGAGCTTTATCATGACACTATTATAAGTTAGAAATCAATAAAGTAAAGGTTGGGTGGGGATTTGATAATTTAGAGTATTATAATCAAAAAAATCACGTTAGAATAAAATACAACCTAAAGTAGGGAAAGCTATGAGCCAACTTGTCGATTTTACTTATAATCCTTCTAGTTTACTAGTTCTAGCTTGTGGATTTTGGATGTACCGAAAAGTAGATAATTCAGATTCAATTTGTATTGTTAGAGCAAAGTTCCTTGAGCTTGGAAAAAATAATAATATCAAGTGTTCTATACTGTGAATACTAAAGTCTTACTTATCATTCCATGCTTCAATGAAGAAAAACGAATTCACATCGAAGAGTTTCAAAAAGCAAACTCAAATATTGATTTCCTTTTTGCTAATGACGGATCAAGTGATGGTACAGCTAAGCTGATTAAAAATATCGTTGATGATAAACGCTTCTATCTTTTTAACTCCAAAATAAACCACGGAAAAGCGAATATTATACATCTTGCTTTTAAACATGCGAGTAAGTATCTCAAACTAGACGAATACAGTTGGATTGGTTTTTGGGATGCAGACCTTGCTACACCACTATTTGAAGTTGAAAATATGCTTAAGTTTATTCATGGATCTAGGTATAAAACGGTTTGGGGGTCTCGAGTCTCCAGACTAGGATCAAAAATAAGAAGATCAACTCTTCGTCACTATTTAGGACGAATCTTTGCCACTATTGTCTCCTATGTTCTTGATGTAAAAACATATGATTCACAATGTGGGGCAAAACTTTTTAATGCTGAATACGCTCAAATTGCTTTTAGTTCGAGATTTCAAACGAATTGGGTATTTGACATAGAAATTCTACTTAAACTCGACTCTAATTTTATTTGTGAATATCCGCTTACTGCATGGGATGATATTGGGGACAATAAAGTAAATATTAAGAAGGACTTCATTAAGGTTCTTAAAGATATATATACTTTGTGGAAAAGTGATAGGCAGTAAATATCCCAAGTTTCGTACCTTATCTTGTTACAGGCATAAAGTTCCTCCAAGCTAACTTATTTACTGAATGCTACGAAGTTCAATGAGTTTACCGATAAAGGTGTATACAAATGAAAAGGAGACAGTAATGTCAAAATGGACTGCACAAGTAGATGTAAAATGGAATAAAAATGCGCCAGCAACAGCAAACTGGGACTGGCTAAAAGAATGGAGCGAAGTTAAGTGGGCCTGGTCAACAACTGGTAGTTGGGATATGACCTTGTGGGTTGATGTAAATACACCTGATGCCTTAGAGGAGTTTGTTCATAATAAACTTCGAAATACTGACTGGGTCGAAGATACCAGATCGACTTGGACTAAAGAAGTTTGGCAAGCTGCATAAAATAATTAAAATTTTTAAGTAATATCAAAGCCTCATCTAGATCATGAGGCTTTTTTGTTTAGATTAAATTCTACACTGATTAGCAATCTCAATAACTTCATTTCTTTCATTATAGTCATGTGTTGGAAGAGCATCAAAAACAGTTCTGACACACTCTAAGTTACGAGTTCTTAAGCCTTCACATGCAGTAATAATTTCAGAAACTTCATTCAGCTCATTAATTTCATATGCTGGAAGACCTGTTGTTAAAGTATTAAAACATTGAACTACATTTAGATTAGAACTCTTACAAGTATCTAAAATCTCTAAAGCTTCTTCCCTTTCATTATATTCATAAGTGGGTAGCTGACTTATAGTAACTTCAAAACAAGAAGGAGCATTTCTACTGGCCATACGGCAAGCACGCATAATTTCCAAGACTTCATCTTGCTCATTATATTCATAAGTTGGTAGGTTTTTTGTCACTTGATCAAAGCAAGCACTCGTAGGAGGTCTACTTGTACCACAGATACGATTTTTTAGAATATCTCTAGTAGTCGCGAGCTCATTTGTTCCATCCATGCAGGCAACTTCCCAAGAGCCTGAAGAGGTTTGAATCATACTACTTGCATCATTAACCTCTGCAAAACTACTGAAATTTAGACCAAAAATAATAGTAAATAGTAACGACTTCATAAATAAACTCCACTTAGGTTGCATATTAAACTTTCAATATTGTTATTTCATAGTGAATCCGGAAAGAAAAGACCCCAAAATGACACCAGTTAATTCGGAGGTTGAAGGAATGGGGAGGCCGTTACATTTATAATATTTGAAGGTAACAAGGTGCAAGTTTGACCTTGCACACATTTGAACTATTTATAGTAGGATCGATTCTTCATAACAAGAAGCGTTTGTATTTTCAAAGTCAAAAGTAATTGTATAACTCAGGTGAACATATTGAAGTGCAAAATTTAAGCTATTCGCTCCAGAGTTAGACCCAACATCATCTCTATAATTTCTAGGCACTGCAGAGGACTCACTTATCTCAGCAATACTCGGATTAACTAAGTTACATCGCTGCTTGATAACTCTAAATTTTTTCGAAGCATTTATAAGTGATTTCTTGAGAGCAACTTCTTTCATAGATTCAATTGTCTCAGGCAAAAGCCTTGCCACTGGTGAACCTATTGTCGCCGTAATGATACCTTCGCCTTTACCCCTTTCTGTGGCCTCTACTCTATCAACAAGATCTAGTAACTCTGGATTAAGTCTCTCGAAAATATTTAGATCACTGGACTTTAATGTAATCGCTCTAGAGCTTGTCCAGCCCTTCTCACAGATAATTTCTGTCGTATTACGGTTTGAGTTTGGATGAAAGACAGAACTTGACTCCTGTCTTATGGAGCTTATCCCTGCAGAGACAGTTATTTGAACTCCTGATGTCATATCAATATGAGCACCAATAATACTCTGTACTTCCGTTGCAAGCTCTCCTGCTGCTGCATTGCTTAGTTTGGCCCTCTTGTATCCTGCTATATTTATCATTCCAAAATATTTAAAAGATAATTAAATTTTAGATATAGGTGAGTGTTGTCTTGGAGTATTCTGTATTTCCGGCCTGAGTAGCAAAAAGATATTCTCGAATTTTTTCCATAATAGGGAATTCAGAGTACTCTAACTTTTCAATCGATTCATCATCGTTTAGTAATCCTAGTTCATCAATTGGTGTCATAACTGCCGCAGTACCACTTGCAAAAATTTCTTTGATGTCGCCACTTTTAGTTTTCCGCTTTAACTCTTCCAACTTTATTAATCTGATGTCTGTGGGAATATTAAGAATCTCTGCAATTTCAAGTATAGACTTTCTTGTTATGCCATGAAGTATCTGTCCGCTTAGTATTGGAGTGCAGAGAACATTATCTTCCACCCAAAAAAAGTTCATTCCACCAAGCTCTTCGATATATTCTCTTGTTTCTGCATCAAGGTAGATGACTTGTTGGTAACCTTGTTGATTTGCAAATCTTAAGGCCGGTAAACTAATAGCATAGTTTGCTGCGGTCTTTGCTTCACCAGTTCCACCTTTAAACGCTCGTGCATATTTCTTTGATGCTAGTATTTTAGTTCTCTTATCTTCACGTCCCGCGAAATAGTCACCCACGATTGATCCTAGGATCAAAAACTTATAGTTATCACTTATTTTGACCTTGATAGCATCATCACTAGCAAACATGACAGGTCTTAAGTATAAAGAGTGTTTATTTTCTTGTGGTACATAGCTCTTTACGGTTTCTATATACTTGATACAAGCTTGATAAAGGACTTCCTCATCTATCTGAGGCATGCACATAATCTTAGCAGATTGATTAAAACGCTTAATATGATCTCTTAATCTATAAACTGCTACTTGTTCATTATTTACTCTATAAACTTTTAAACCTTCAAAAATCGATTGGCCATAATGCAAGCTTGAAGTAAAAGGGCTAAGACTCAAGTTTTTAGTTTCATGGATGACCATGACTTTCGGAGTTGGCTCGATTTGATTTATGTCGTAACTCAGCATCACTGGAACTTGTACAACTCCAAAGCCCGGGTCCTTTTTATTGTAAATAAGTTCTGGTAATTCTGTTATTTTATTTTCTATTTTCATATATATGAGACCTTTTTATCATTTATTGAATGAGTTTTACTTAAGTACTATAAAAAATACGAATAATCTCTAACAAGTTCAGCATTTTAAATTTATTGACTTACTTCTATCATAAGTCTTTGAAATTTAGATGCTATAATTTATGCATGTTTCATTGGGACTCGAGTCTCGACAAGATGTGGACAAGTTTATATTAAGTTTTCATTAGCCGCTGTAAATGCTAATAATTCTAATAAGATAACTTAAACTGGGAGTTCTAGTTACTCATTTCTTAAGATATATATTTTTACTTACTATTATCTTCATAGGTTTTACTGCATTTGCCTCTAATAAGGTTCCAAAAGAGGTGGTTGTAGAATCGATGATATATCCTCCTTATTTTAGTATTGATAATTCTGGTAAGCTTTTTGGCATTAGCTATGAGATTGCAAAAGAAGTCTTTAAGGCAGCGGGGTACAAAGTTAAGTTTAATATACTTCCCTATAAAAGGGCGGTATTGAATCTTTTTGATAAGAAAGATGGTATCATGATGGGCATATTTGCAGCAATTCCTGGCTACGAAAAATTGGCAATTACTGAAGTATCCTACTTACTATTTCCTACAACATACTTTTACAATTCAAAATTAAAACCAGAATACAGTTCTATTACAGAAATTGATCAGACAAAAGGTAAGAAGGTTCTTGTTCTGGACGGAACCAGGCTTTATGAAGACATTATTACTAAGTCTGGCGGACAAGCTATTAGGCTTACTAATGAAGCTCAAGTCTTGGCCATGCTTGAGGCTGGACGAGCAGACTTTGCACATACGAGTTTGCTAAGTGGACTTCACAGCATTCAGATTAATCCCAGCTATAGTAGTTTGCGTGCCTTACCTTTCTACACAACGGTACTGCCAAGTGGAGTCGTCTTTAGAGAGGGATCATTTGATGTTCGAGATGCTTACTTAAAAGCAATAAAGAAAATGCATGTAAGTGGAGAACTCTTAAAAATAGCTAAAAAAGCCTTTAAATCATATCCGAATATAGATTATAGTAGTTTATTTCTTAAGGATATCGGAGTTAATATGAACACTCCAGTAACTGCTCAATAGGCGATCGCTTATTGAGAGCCTGAACTATAACTACTGAGAAAAAGAGTTTCTTTGTCCATTGTGAAGACTGTCCTGCATGGAAAGATTCTATTTTAAAAGATATGGATAGGCTTGGCCTAGATCTATTGAGTAAAAACAAAACACCTAATACCTACCGAAAAGGACAAACTCTCTTTATGCAAGGGAACCCTTCGTTTGGCTTATATTGCATTGGAAAAGGAAATGTTAAGGTATTGATAGTCAATAATGAGGGGAAGGAGTCCATAGTACGAATTGCAAGTCCCGGTAGTATTGTTGGCCATAGAAGTATTTTTGCGCACCAACCTTACTAGGCAACTGGGAGTTCTCTATCACAAACTCATTCTTGTTTTATTGATAAGAAATATCTGATAGAACTCGTGGAATCAAATGTGAGTGTCGCCAACTACTCACTTTTTAGTCTCGCTAAAGACTTAGGTGTATCTGAAAAGAAAATCTTAAGTTTTTCTCATCAAAATGTTAGAGAGCGTTTAGCGGCCATGATCCTTATGCTTGTTGATTCTCATGGAGTAGAGCTAGAGGAAGGTGGCATACTAATAAAAATAGATCTCTCTAGGGAAGATATGGCATCTTTATTGGGGATGGCACCGGAAATCTTGATTAGGTGTCTATCTGAATTCAAAGATGAGAAATCTGTTAGGTTAGAGAAAAAAATGATAATAGTTATAGACCTTACGAAAATACACAAACTAGCAAATGAGGCGGTAATATTATGAAATTTTTATTAACTTTATGTTTACTGTGCGGAAGTGTTGCTTTTGCTCAGTCTATATCTGGAGAGGTAAGCTTTAAGGGAGGCAATCCAAAAGGTGTCCTATTTATTTTTGCAAAAAGGTTTGGAGGTAAGATGCCGATGCCTCTAGCGGTTAAAAAAATAGTAAGCCCCAAGTTTCCCGTTAAATTTGAACTGAGTCAAAATGATGCAATGATGAAGCAAATCCCATTTAAAGGCCCATTTACTGTAACTGCAAGACTTAGTCCTTCAGGCGATGCCATGGATAAGAGTGGTACAGAGACTTCAACTGTAGAGAGTGTGAGTTTGGGACAAAAGAATATCAAACTTATTCTACCTAAATAGTTCGTCATAATCTGAGAGGGGTGAATGACGCGGTTTCTTAAATTGACAGCTTTGTCCTGATTTTGTAGCTATATTCACATGAAAACTAAAAAATCATTTTTCCAGAAATTCTTAAAAACAGTCGAAACACTAGGTAACGTTCTACCACACCCTGTTACCTTATTTGCTGTTCTTTGTGTATTGATATTAGTCGTGAGCCAGGTCGCAGATTGGATTGACCTCCAAGTTTTAGACCCAAGACCGGAAGGCGCAAAAGGAAGAAGTTCTGATGGAATAATTTCTGCTATTGGACTTCTGAATCCCGAAGGGATTCGCAATATATTTACTGGATTAGTTAAAAACTATACAGATTTTGCCCCACTGGGAACAGTTCTTGTGACTATGCTCGCTGTTGGAGTTGCTGAGTTCTCTGGAATGCTTACCGCCTTTATCAGAGGACTGGTTTTAAAGGCCCCAAATAGACTCATAACTTTTGCCGTTATATTTGCAGGCATTATATCAAATACAGCTTCTGAGCTAGGATATGTTGTTCTGATTCCACTTGGTGGTTATATTTTTATAAGTAAGGGCAGACACCCTCTTGCTGGAATGGCGGCAGCATTCGCTGGAGTCTCAGGTGGATATTCAGCGAACCTACTTATTGGAACTGTTGATCCACTACTAAGCGGTATCACTCAAGAGGCCGCGAGACTTATCGCTCCTGACTATACAACTCATGCAGCAATTAACTGGTACTTCATGATAGCCTCTACCTTTTTAATAACAATTATTGGAACTTATGTAACTGAGAAGATTGTTGAGCCGAATCTTGGAGCTTATGAGCCCGAGTACTCTCAAGATATAGATTCAGAAAGCTCAATGTCTCCACTTACAAGTGCAGAGAAGAGGGGACTGAAGTTTGCTGGAATAACTATTTTTGTATTGGCAATTATTGCGTTTCTAACTATTTATCCTAGTTGGGGTATTTTAAGAGATCCAGTTACTGGTGACGCACTAAAATCTCCATTCATGAAGGGGATAGTGACTTGGATATTTATTTTCTTTTTAATACCCTCGATAGTTTATGGGAAAATTGTTGGTAAAATAAATAACGATAAAGATGTCATCACGGGTATGACAAAAGCAATGAGTACTATGTCATTATACATGGTCATCGTTTTCTTTGCCGCTCAATTCATTGCCTTCTTTAAGTGGTCAAACTTAGGAACGATCCTTGCGGTTAGTGGTGCTAATTTAATGCAAAGTATGGAAGTCACAGGACCGGGAATCTTTGTTCTCTTTATTTTGATGTGCGGTTTTGTAAACTTGATGCTTGGTTCTGCCTCTGCACAATGGGCCGTCACGGCTCCTATCTTCATACCGATGCTTATGCTGATTGGATATTCTCCTGAGGTGATTCAAGCTGCTTACCGAATTGGAGATAGTACTACTAATATAATAACTCCCATGATGAGTTATTTTGGACTTATACTCGCGTTCGCAGAAAATTTTGATAAACGAATAAAAATAGGAACCATTATAAGTACGATGCTTCCTTATTCAATTTTCTTTATCACTTTCTGGACAGCACTCTTTTATATATGGGTTTTCGTTTTTGGCTTACCTGTGGGGCCTGATGCACCAACATACTTTTTGATGAAATAGAATTGAGATTGATCTAGCGTGAAAAACTTATGCACTTACTAAAAAGTCTTTTTGTAACTTTAATGTTTTTTGCACCTAAGGACTCGAGAGTCTTCTCAACAGAATTTTCGATATAGCTTTTGAAGAATGGTTCATGATAGTACTTTGGAAAGTCATATAAAACTTCATTTAAAAAATCAACGTCACTAACTTGTAAACTCTCGATTATAATACCTTTTCCTCCCACTTTTAAAGATTGAATTTGCTTTAGCAGCACATCATTTCTCTCTTTAGTTGGAAGCTCATGAAGTAAAAATACATGAAAAGTGCAGTCATATTCTCCAGTGGCCTTAGTCGCATCCATTTGCTTGTATTCAACATTCCTAAGAGGTCGATTTTTTTTAGAAAAAGAAATATATTCATGACTGAGGTCTGTGGCGGTAATCTTTGCATCGGGTAAAAAGTTAGCGACAATCTCGGTTGCACTACCTGTACCACAAGCGAGTTCTAGAATATTACCCTCTTTAAATTCACTGACTTCCTCAAGAATTAGCCTACGCATAGGTGCGGCCAATCCCGCAAAAAGAATTTCAACTTGATGATCATAAATTGACGCCGAAAATTCACTCGTATAGCCATCAGTTTGAAAATGAAAGTTTCTATTAAAGTACTTTGGATAGTCCCGCGTAGAACTTGTTTTTAAGTCATTTTTAGACCTTCTTTGAAGAATCTTATTATAGTCTAGGAAGACCAAGCCTAAAGTTTTGAAGTGACTCTGTATCTTGTTAATACCTGGTAGAGGCCGATGAAAATTTAATTCACTACAGATTTTCGCATCTGCAATTAAATCCTTCTCAATAAGGCTTATAACTTTCTTTTTTAAACGCTTGTGTTTTTCTTTGTCCCTTAGAGGATGCCCCTTCATAGTTGAATAGAAATTTAGTGCCGTAAATTCAGCAACGTAGGGAATAATTGATGTTAGGTTCTGTGTGAGGTTTTTATAAAAACTAATCATAAGGGACTTTAACATGTATTTCACTTTTAATTCAATGAATTAGAGGAAGTAGAGAGAAAGTCTAAGTTAGTCTAGCAAGTAAGTTTATAGGCATGATTCTGATTAATAAAATTAAGAGAAGTATTTTGCCTAAATCCCTCGACGAGCTTATAGAATCGTGCATCATAATTTGGATCGTATTGAATATTCCAAATTTTTTCTAATAATAATTCTTGTAACTATTCAGCGTAATTTCAATCTTCAGGATAATAAGAGCATTTAATTTATCATATGGGGAACTTCCCATCTTTTTGGATGTCATCAAATAACTTCTAATTCTACAAAAATGTCTTGCAGTTTTCATTGATTTAAATTGACCTGAAACTTTTTGATGAACCTTGAGTATTCTAATATCCCGTTCAGCTTGGTTATTTGTGAACGGAACATTTTTAATTTTCATAAGAAGTAAAACTTGGTCCTCATATTTTCCCAATCTATCAAGTATATTTCGCTCTTTGATTTGTTTTACTTTTTGATCCCTTTACTGGCAGATAAATTGGACACTCAGGGGGTCCTGATTTGATTATATCTCTAAAACTTTTAATTTTCCTTTTTTGAATACCTTCACCAAGAACATCTCCTACTTCATCGACTTCAACATTTAACTTTATTAAAAATTTCTTTATAGAAGATGCCCACTTATGTTCTTTAAAATCTATTACCCACTGAAGTTCTCGAAGGTGATGAGCATTGCATAGTGCATGTTCGCAATCATATCCAAGGTCTCCAATGATCGTGAACTAAAATTCCTACATAATTTGGAATTATTTTTATATCCACCATTGCCTCTTTTCTTCGTCTTTCATGTGGCATCATAAATGTTAATTTTGGAGTACAAAGAATATGAATCCAGGCAAGGTCTGTATTAATCTTAATTCCCGTCTCGTCAGCATTTAATACTTCTTCAGACTTTAATCCTTCAATAATATTAGTTTCAAAATCTTCAAGTTTATCAAAAGCTTCTTTATTAAAGTTGCAAAGTTTACCTTGAGATATCTTTAAATCAAATTGATCTTTAAAAACTTCTTGAACTCTTGCATATGGAATTAATTGATATTGAGAGATGTAAACTGCAAATGCTTTTACTGATTGCCCATATTGTATTGCTTTGGTGATATGCTCAGGGAATGGCGCTACAAATCTAACACCATCAACTCCAATAAAAACTTCAGCTTGATACTCTTGAACAATAAACTCAATATTTAAGTCTATCACTTGCCTTGTCTCTGGATCAGAATTCGTAAATTTTTCTCCTTGAGGAAGAGAACTTCTATCAATTGATAACTCAATAGTCTCGTCAACTTCTTCATATTGAGTTAAAGTTGATCCCGTATATCCCTCTTGTCCGCCAATATTTTTATCACCTTTTTTTCTTCGTTGCTTTTTATCCTTACCTCTTGATCTTCTTTGATTATCAGTTGACGGAGATGAGGAGCTATTAGTGCTATTCATGGTCTGACGATCAAAAAGAATTTGGATAACAACAATTAAAAGTTCGATTGAAGAAATTAAAACTGGAGAGATTGTTTTATCTTTAGATATTTCTTTTTGAATTCTTTCAATTGTAGATTTAACGTTTACGTGTCCAACAATCATGAAAATTATTATGGAGTAAAAAAGATGAATGGCCCACAAAAAAATACTTTGATGGCCTTACATCTGAGTATTCTTTAAAAATTACGCTGAATAGTTACGAAGCAAGTTACTCTGCTGAAATGAGCTTTGCACTTACCCAACTAAGTAAGGATATACCTACAGGCTCAAGTTTTACTCTGATTCGTATGCTTTTTTTAAGGTTGGATTTGCCTTACTGGTTCCAGCTGTCATTGTTGGTTTACTTGGGTGCAAAGATGAAAAGTCAGGTGCTAGTGCTATGCAATTAGAAAGGAATATTTCTGAATTTTCAATTTTAAGACCGATAGAAGTTTATTACTTGTAAATTGAGTTGATGAATCTAATCCTCTTGTGATTGAGACTGATCTTTCAATTTCTAAATATGAACTTCAGAATAAAAATTTATCAGTAAGTTTACTTGCTTTTGAGCAAGGGGTAATAGATGAAGAAGAGCATAATGATGGGCTTATGGATGAATGGTATGGAAAATTCGCTTGTGGTGTTGTATCTAGCTTCACTAACGCGAAGTAGTTAAGTCATAACTATGAGCTTTCATGAAATTGAGAGCTCTTTGACTTTATAAGTTGTTGGAAAGTTGAATCGCATATTGAGATAGACCATTGACTACTGACTGATAAATATTGTGTTCAACTAATTTCTCTTTGCCAAACATGTCTATGAGACGGTCCTGTAGCTGAGTAAACTGAGCAGTACCACCGGTCAAAACAACTTCATCTACTTGAGCTAGATTAATTCCTGATTGAGTAAAAACTTCGAGTAAAGCATTTAATATGGCTTCAACTGTTTCACTCATGGCCTCATTGTATTTATCTTTATTAATTTCCTCTTTGACATCAATATCAGCTTGAGAAAACACAAATGTGTGATGATCAGATTCGTTAGTACATATAGCAATCTTCGTTTCTTCTATTTTCTGAAATATAGTATATCCCAATTGCCATTCTACTAAAGCAAAGAGTTGGCTTAATTGGCGCTTACTTGCCTCATCTTTGGCAAACGGATGAATTGTTTTTAGGTAGTTCCAAGTTTCTTTCTCTCTTAGGTGAGTTATATGTGCAGGTGAACATATTTTTTTTAATAGTCCTCTTGGAAAAGATAAGGCATCTTTACCCATTGGTAGCTGAAAGCTAAAATCTGCTCCGAAATGCTTTGCTATAAACTTAAGCATCATATCACCATCAAGAGTATCACCAGCTTTATAGATACCTGAGAGTCCTAGGATGTCATTCTGTGAGTATTGGCCGGCATGAAGTTGCATGAGGGTGAAATCAGAGGTTCCCCCTCCAAAGTCAGCTATAAGGACAATTTTCTTTTGATCATTTGCTTTATCAAAGTCCAGCCCGGCCGCCAATGGCTCTGGGCAAAAGTGTATATTTGTAAAGCCAGCAAGCTCACATGCCCTTCGCATTCTATCTTCGGCCAATTGATCATGCTCTGGAGTCAGGGAGTACTTTGCAGGCCTTCCCATGACGACATTCTCAACTTTGTGACCAGTAAATTGATCTGCTCTTGTTTTCATTTCTCTTAGAAATACAGCAATGATATCTTCAATTTTATACTTTTTATTGTGAACGACTGTACCCGTAAACTTTGGGTCGGAAAGAAATTTTTTAAAGGACCTAATAAATCGACCCTCTCCATCATTTTCAGAGTATTCCTTTATCGCTCTCTCTCCAAAAAACCAATCTTTTTGAGTCATAGTGAAAATCAGAGATCTTAATATATAATTATTTTCACCCTCCATCGGAATAGGAGTAACCTCTCCAGAACTTGAAATAAAGTTAATAAGTGAATTGGATGTTCCAAAATCTATAGCATAATAGTTCATATCTGATAGTATTTTAACATCTAGGGGCAATCTGTACAGTTGAAAAAAATCAGTTGAAAAATAATTGAATATTAAGACTATAACAACTTTACATTAATGACTTTTGGTATCTTATCTCGTGGTATTTCAGCTTTATGAAATTATTGTTTGCGACTTTATTCATTTTAAGTACTGGTCAACTGTTTGCACAAGTATCCTATGATTTCCACTATCATTTTACGAACTCAGTGCTTTTTATCTCTTTACCTCAGGCAAAAACACGTGTGTTTATTGTCTCAAGACAGAATAGTGCTAAGGTAGATAAAACGGTACTTATAAGTGATTCTTATCGTCATGAATTACAGTCTAATAACGATGAAAGGCACAGGTTATAGTTAGAGCTTGAAAATTTTGTGAAAAGTAATCAGGACCGTACGTTAGGGATTTGTTTAGTGAATGTGTTATGGCCTGATATAATCGATTTTGCAAAAAGGTGTAGAGAATCAAGTTCCATTGGTGGCATAAAACTTCATTTCGATTACGAAAATCAGAGTATGCAAGATCCAAAGTTCAAAGCTCAGTTAATCAACTTATTAGATTCTTTAAAGGATAAATTACTTTTTTTCCTGATTCACTTTGATTATCATCATAAACCATTAGCTGAAGCGAAGGTTCTTTTTGATTTAGCCAGTAAATATCAAAAACAAAATTTTATAATTGCTCATGCAGCAGAAGAAAATTTTGAAGTCTTAGCTAAAATAGGTAATGAGTTCAGGGCGAATCCAGGTCTTCGTCAAAATATATATACAGAAATCTCAACTGTCTTTACCGTTGAAAGATTTTTCTCTTTGAATTCAGAAAAAGTAATCAAGGCGTGGAGAGAGTTTGGTATGAAGAATGTCCTGTTTGGATCAGATATTTCCAATATCAAAGTCTTCAACTGTTTTAGAGAAGTTGAAGCAGTCTGGCCTTAGAGCGTCAGAAATTAAAGACATCACTCTACATAATGGTCAATCTTTTTTTAAGTCACTATAAATTCATTTAGTAAGGGCTTGTCGACTGAAGTAGGGGGTTCTTACCCGTATTTGCAATCTTAAGTTTTAAGAATAAAATAGTTAATAAAGGCGAGCTATAATGAAAACGATTCATCTTATATTACTAGTGACTTTAGTGGGATGTGCCTCAAAGCCTGTTCTGTATCCTAATACTAAATATAAAGCAGTGGGTAAGGAGAAGGCAAAGAAGGATGTCAATATGTGTATGAGTGACGCTGAAGAGTTCCTAGAGTCTAGTAAAGGCAAACAAATTGCTAAGGGAGCAGCTGCTGGTGGAATCATTGGTGCTGTTGTAGGTGGTGTTACGGGATTGCTTACAGGAGATGTTAAAGGAGCTATGACAAGGAGTACCGCGATCTATGGTGTAGCTGGTGCTACAGGAGCTGCAATAAGCCCAGATCGTCTCAGGCAAACATATACTAATAAATGCTTGGGTGATAAGGGCTATAAAGTCTTAGGTTGGGATTAATTACATCAATCTTAGCAGTCAGCTATTTAACCAACCCTTTTTTCTTCTTTCTAAAGAAGTGCTTGTGAGAGTGCTTTTTTTCTGGCGTAGTACTTTGAGGTTCATTACTTTTATTGGGTGATTTTCCTCGAGAATTTCTTCCAGCTGGTCTTGGAGCTCTAGAGGGAACTGGTTTCCCAGCAACACCATGAAATTCATGATTGACATCAACTGGAATTTTCATTTTTATAAATCTTTCAATATCTTTTAAGAATTTCAGCTCTTCTGGGTCACAGAAACCAATCGCAACACCTTCTCTTCCGGCACGAGCAGTTCGACCAATCCTGTGGACATAGCTTTCAGGATCGTTAGGCAGTTCATAATTTATAACATGAGTCACGTGCGGAACATCAATTCCACGAGCAGCAATATCTGTTGCCACTAGAATTTTAAGCTTTCCTGAGCGAAAACTTCCCAGAGCCTTCTCTCTTGCATTTTGAGATTTATTCCCATGAATCGCCGCAGCTTGGATGCTGGACTTCTCTAGTTGAGTTACAACTCTGTTAGCGCCATGCTTTGTTCTGGTAAATATGAGGACACTCTTTACTTCTTCTCGAGCAAGTATACTTTTTAATAAAGCTGGTTTATTTGACTTTGCTACAAGATTTATTGATTGGTCTATTTTTTCTACCGTAGTCGCTTGTGGAGTAATCTCAACTTTTTTAGGATTAACTAGAAGTGAAGTCGCGAGGCTGCTGATTGTATCAGGCATTGTCGCAGAAAATAAAAGAGTTTGTTTCTTCTTTGGAAGCTTTGCAATTACTTTTTTTACATCTCTAAAAAATCCCATATCCAGCATTCTATCGGCTTCATCGAGAACAAAGATCTCAATATCACCTAGCTTAATATATCCTTCACTCATTAGATCTAATAGTCTGCCGGGAGTAGCTACAAGAATATCAACTCCCTGTTTCATCGTTTTAATTTGTGGTGATTTACCAACTCCGCCAAAGACAACAGTAGTCGAGACTCTTAGACCTCTACTATAAGATCTAATATTCTCTTCAATTTGTGATGCAAGCTCTCTTGTCGGAGTAAGTATCAACACTCTTGCATGGCTCGACTTCACTTTAACTGAATTTTTTGCAAGGTGATTTATTATCGGTAGTGAAAATGCTGCAGTTTTACCTGTACCTGTTTGTGCTATTCCTAAGAGGTCTTTACCCTCAAGGAGGTGTGGTATTGACTGAGCTTGGATAGGTGTTGGTGTTGTGTAGCCTTTATTGCGAAGGGCTTTTTGTATTGAGGGTAATAAATCAAGGGATTCAAAATCTGACATAGAAGTTCCGTTTGTATTTTCATAACCTAATCTAAATACTGGTTATGAAAGTTAATAAAACAGATGTATTCAGATATGACTGCACTTTCGACTAATTTTTACCTTAAGTCAATATTCGCTCTTGAGAATCTTATAGAAGCTTTCTTCACAAGTTGTAATCTCACCTGTGAGACGATCTTTAACTTCGCCTATGGTTGCTGGTATTGAGGTGTCTAAGAGATTAAAAGTAGACAAGCTCTCTATTAGCTTCACCGCAACGTCTGCGATCGCATTATTTCGTTTTTCATTGGTACAACTGGCAGCTGGCACATGAAAAAAAGTATAAGGTAGGTCTAGTTTATCGAGGGCATGGTAAGTTGTATTATTACAAACAAAACTACCTGCGCTATTAGAAATAAAAGCATATTTTTTTTGTTCTGCAGATAAAGTACAATAGGCTTTATCAATAGGTAGAGTTACGCCAATACTTTCAGGTCCGTTAGGAATTATAGTGGTATTATTTCTTTCAATTCCATCGTTGTCAGGGCCATAGCTCTTATCTCGGTTTATTCCACGAGTTTCAATCTTTAGCTTCTTACATCCAGCTTCACCCAGTGAAATCACAGCATCAGCTGGCTTATCAAGGCCGTGAATACAGTCTCTTAAGACTTCAAACCCTTTATCATACACCGTAGGGATCTGACATAAGGTAATTCTCACCTTAGATGTATCTATCGTATCTGCTATTAGCTTTGCAATAACTTCGGAGTTGTTAGTTGGTTTCCCACCGAAAGGATCAAAGTAACTTATTAAAATATTCATTGAGAATGCCTCCAAAGAGAATAGTGAGCACCCTAGTATTATCCAAGCTTTCATTAGGCTTTTATAGACTTATCTGAGGTCGATTGGCCTGTAGGCTTGTAAAAATTACCATTTATGAGCCTCGTTATTAATCTACAGGGCACTTATTTTGTGATAGAATTAACTACAACTCAGTATTGAACGGGCGCTAGGATGGGATTCTTTGTAACGGTTATTATTTTATCTGTATTTTTTTCCTTGATGTACTACCTCATGAAATCAAAATCAGTTTACCTTGGATACAAAACAATTTACGGTGTCGGCGGACATGGAATAAAAAAAGTCTATGGTCTAATGGATGTGGCTTTTTATCACTGGGGAAGTACGGATGTATTTGCAGATGGCAACGATTCTTACCTTGGGTTTTATGGAACGATTACGGTACCTAGAGATACAAAACTAGACTTTTTAAACGATCTATTTGATCAAGTTGAAATTGAAGATGTTTCTAATGATAAATCACTCATAAGTGTTAAAAAAGAGGGTGTCTTTATTGGGGGAGACGAGTTTAAACAGCTTCTTGAAGTATTTGATCGAAAAATGTTGGAGCTATAGGTGAGTATATTGTTTCTATAAAGTATAATCAGGAAATGAAAGCCTTATCTAGCCAGCTAGGCTTTTTTTTTATCCAAAATTCCTTTATACTCTACCAATCTAAAATTTAATCAGGAGAAATAATGAAAGTTAAAGCAGCTGTAGCATGGGGACCGAATCAACCTTTAAAAATTGAAGAAGTTGATTTAGAAGCGCCAAAAAAAGGTGAAGTACTTGTTAAAATGATTGCAACAGGTGTTTGCCATACAGATGCATACACGCTTTCTGGTGAAGATCCTGAAGGATTGTTTCCAGTTATTCTAGGCCACGAAGGTGGCGGAGTTGTGACTGAGGTCGGAGAGGGAGTTACCACACTGAGTGTTGGTGATCATGTTATTCCATTATATACACCTGAGTGTGGTGAATGTAGTTTTTGTACGTCAGGTAAAACAAATTTATGTCAGAGAATAAGAGAGACCCAAGGGAAAGGTTTGATGCCAGATGGGACAAGTCGATTTTCAAAAGATGGAAAGCCCATATTCCATTATATGGGGACATCAACTTTTGCTGAGTATACAGTCGTTCCAGAAATTTCGTTAGCTAAGATTAGTAAAGAAGCTCCACTAGATAAAGTCTGTCTTCTAGGCTGCGGAGTTACAACAGGTATCGGTGCGGTTTTAAATACAGCGAAAGTAGAAGAAGGTGCAACCATTGCTGTCTTTGGGCTTGGAGGCATTGGTTTATCTGTTGTTCAAGGAGCTAAAATGGCCAAAGCTTCAAGAATTGTATGCATTGATATAAATGATGATAAATTTGAGATGGCGAAAAAATTTGGTGCAACAGATTTTGTTAATCCAAAGAATTATGACAAACCCATTCAAGAAGTTATTGTCGAGCTTACAGGTGGTGGAGTCGATTACTCATTTGAATGTGTTGGAAATGTTGACCTTATGCGTGCTGCTTTAGAGTGTTGCCATAAGGGATGGGGAGAGTCAATTATCATTGGTGTTGCCGGTGCTGGAAAAGAAATTAGTACAAGACCTTTTCAACTTGTAACTGGAAGAGTGTGGCGTGGAAGTGCTTTTGGTGGAGTCAAGGGGAGAACTGAGCTTCCAGGTTATGTTGATCAGTATATGTCTGGTGAGATAAACCTTGATGACCTCGTTACATTTGAACTACCTTTAGAAAAAATTAATGAAGCCTTTGATTTAATGCATGAAGGTAAGAGTATTCGAACAGTTATCAAGTACTAGAGGCGTAGATGAATATAGAAATTGTAAAAAAGAATAAAACATTTGATGGTGAGACTATCTTTTATCGACATCAATCCACTTTCACTAAAACGCCAATGAATTTTTCGGCGTTCTTACCTGCGAGTAAAAAAATAGATAGTGCTATCATTTGGTTGTCTGGACTAACATGTACGGAAGAGAATTTTATTGTTAAGGCGGGTGCACAAAACTATTTGAAAAATACAAATACGATGATTATTTGTCCTGATACTTCTCCGCGCGAACTGAGTTTGCCAGAAGAGCATGATTCTTATGACTTTGGATCAGGAGCTGGCTTTTATTTAAATGCGACAACTGAGGGATATAGCGATCACTATCAAATGTATGATTATATTTCTATAGAGCTAATTTCTATTTTAAAAGATTACTTCAAAGTAGATAAAGTTTCTATCACTGGACATTCAATGGGTGGACATGGGGCCTTGGTCCTTGGACTCAGAGAGAAGGATTTGTTTGCATCAGTTTCTGCCTTTTCACCAATTGTTAATCCGACAAATTGTGAATGGGGCAAGAAAGCATTTAAAGGCTATCTTGGTACAGTAAACGAGGAAGCAAAAAGATACGACGCAACAGAACTATTAAAACAAGGGCATATAAGGGGTGACTCCATTTTAATTGATCAGGGATTAGATGATGAATTTTACCCGGACCAGCTATTAACTCAAAAACTTGAGAGTACTGCTAAAGAAGTAGGACAAGACTTAAAGGTGAATTACCGCGAAGGGTATGACCATAGTTACTTTTTTATTTCAACTTTTATAGAGAGCCATATTCGTTTTCATATAGAACATTTAAATAAATAAGGATTTACCTATGTATTAGGTATAATTAATGAGAAAGTGATAAAACCTAAAGCAATCTAATCAAAGGAATAAACATGGCCAAGGGAAGAGATAAGCAAACCGACAAGGCTCAAAATAAAGATAAGAAAAAATTATCTATTAAAGAGAAGAGAAAAAAGAAAAACGAAAAGAATGAGAAAAAAGGTTTCGGCCAAGATTAAGCATATAGCATGTTAAATAATGAGCAATTTCTATTTTTTTGTACAAATATTGGAAATGAAAAACTTCTTAAAGAAGAGCTTCGTATTTTTTATCCGGATTTTAACTTAAGTTATTCCAGAAAGGGCTTTTTAACATATAAGAACAAAGGCATTCAGTACGATTTGAATACTATTTCACAGTTAGAACTGACTTTTTCAACTAGGACTGGTATCTGTGTTGGTAAGTCCACTCCAAGTAACTTGTTGGTTGATATTAAAAAAGACTGTGATGAATTACAACTCATGATCGATAAGTGTTCAATTCATAGTTTTAGTATTAACACTGACTTTGAATTAGCTGCTTTTGATATTTTTCAACAAGAAATCAATGAATATACTCCTATTAATAAAACAGTTATCGATATCATTGCTTTAAGCGAAAAAGAAATTTGGTATGGTGTACATAGAGTGGGGAAGCTTACCACCAATTACCCAAATTCTTATCTCGAAATCGACGTACCTCTTGATTCACCCTCTAGATCATATTTAAAAACAGCACAAGCTTGTGAATTATTTAATATTCCATTTAATCGAACTGATTGCTGGCTTGACTTTGGTAGTGCTCCTGGTGGAGCGAGTTATCTGTTGTTAAATAAGGGCGTTAAGGTTTGGGGTATTGATCCTGCAAAGATGAGTGATCTTATCTTAAAGCACGATAGCTATACACATATTACAAAGTCAGTTCAAGATCTTTCACAAGAAGATCTACCTTATCGAGATATTGATTGGGTACATGTTGATCTGAATTTAAATCCAAATCAGGCGATAAAAGAAGTCCTAAGACTTATTAAAAAGTACAACTTTAGTATTAAAGGTATTCTTTTTACAGTTCAAGTCGTAAAGAGTGAGTACATAGAAAATCTGGAAGACTTTGAAGATGAGTTTTTCGAATGGGGCTTTACAAGCGTATTCAGCCGTCAAGTGCCCTCCCATAAAAATGAATATATAATCTTAGCTAAAAAATAGTTAGCTCTTTGCTGGGCGTCATTGGCATAAGTTATGCGGGTGATAGTAATTATCTATTGGTGTAAAAATACATAGTATCTTAATATTTTCTTAAATTAAATAACCACATAAAAAGTAGGTACGAAATGATTATGACAAAGCTCATCGTTTCATCTGTTTTGGTCTTCTCGCTATTGGGATGTGCTACAGGAACAAATGATTCAGCAAAAAATGAAAAGCAGTATGCGGAAGGACAGCCAAAACCAGTTTCTTTTTGGTGGCCTGATCGCCTTGATCTAACTCCACTAAGACAGCATTCAGCCGAATCCAGTCCAATGGATAAAAGATTTAACTATGGTAAAGAATTTGAAAAATTAAACTTAAAAGTAGTTAAAGCGGATATTGAAAAAGTTTTAACAACATCACAAGATTGGTGGCCTGCAGATTGGGGGAATTATGGTCCCTTCTTTATTCGTATGGCATGGCATAGTGCGGGGACTTACAGAGTCACTGATGGACGCGGTGGAGCCGCTGGTGGCCAGCATAGACTAGAGCCTCTAAATAGTTGGCCTGATAATGCTAACCTAGATAAAGCAAGAAGGTTGCTATGGCCTATTAAGATGAAGTACGGAGCCAAACTTTCTTGGGCCGATCTAATGGTTCTTGCAGGTAACGTATCTCTTGAATCAATGGGCTTTAATACCTTCGGTTACGGTGGTGGACGTACAGATGATTGGGAACCAGATTTAGTTTATTGGGGATCCGAAACAAAGTTCTTAGCAAGTAAAAGACATGCGAAGGGGAAAAGAAAACTTAAAAAGCCTTTTGGTGCCACAAGAATGGGATTAATTTATGTTAACCCAGAAGGGCCAAACGGAGTCCCTGATCCACTATTAGCAGCTCAAGATATTCGTGAAAACTTTGCACGTATGGCAATGAATGACGAAGAAACAGCAGCTCTTATTGCTGGTGGACATACATTTGGTAAGGCCCATGGTGCTCATAAACCAGAAGAATGTGTTGGTGCAGAACCTGCTGCAGCTGGAATTGAAGCTCAAGGTTTAGGTTGGAAAAATAAATGTGGAAAAGGTCACTCAGAAGATACTGTTACAAGTGGTCTTGAAGGTGCTTGGTCTGCAGCTCCAACAATGTTCACTATGCAGTACTTAGAAAACCTTTATAATTTCAATTGGGTTACGACAAAAAGTCCTGCTGGTGCAACTCAGTGGATTCCGGAAAAAGGACAGGCCGCTAACTTAGTTCCTGATGCTCACGTTAAAGGAAAACGAAGTGCACCTATAATGTTCACAACGGATATTGCCCTTAAAAAAGACCCATCATATGGAAAAATAACTAAAAGATGGTTAGAAAACCCTAAAGAGTTTGAACTTGCCTTTGCTAAGGCTTGGTATAAATTAACTCATAGAGATATGGGACCTAAAGGACGGTACCTTGGGGCAGACGTCCCTAGAGAAACTCTTTTATGGCAAGACCCTCTACCAAGAAGAAAATATAAAATGTTAAGTTCTAGTGAAGTCGCTGGATTGAAGAGAAAAGTTTTAGCCTCTGGGTTAACAACTCAAGAGCTTGTTAGAACTGCTTGGGCATCAGCTGCTTCATATAGAGGAACTGATATGAGAGGTGGAGCAAATGGCGCAAGAGTCAGGTTAGCACCTCAAAAAGATTGGGCGGTAAATAATCCAGCAGAGCTAACAAGAGTAATCTCAAAACTTGAAATGATTCAAAAAGAATCAAATCGAAGTGGAAAAAGAATTTCCCTTGCTGATTTGATCGTACTGGGTGGTACAGCTGCGGTTGAAAGGTCTGCTCAAATGGCGGGAGTGAAAGTGAAAGTAGCATTTAAAGGCGGGAGAGTTGATGCAACTCAAGCTCAGACAGAAGTTAAGTCTTTCTCTTTTCTTGAGCCACTTGCTGATCCGTTTAGAAATTACTACGGACCAAAGAATTTCATGTCACCGACTCAAAGTATGATTGATAGAGCGAATATGCTTGGAGTAACAGTTCCTGAAATGACAGTTCTTATTGGTGGAATGAGAGTGCTAGGTGCAAACACTGCAAACTCTCAGCATGGTGTCTTCACGGAAAACCCTGGAATTCTTTCTAATGATTTCTTTGTAAGTCTACTGGATATGTCTACAAGATGGCAAAAGTCTAAGACTGAGAAGGGGATTTACGAAGGTCTTGATAGAAAAACAGGAAAGTTAAAATGGACCGGTACAGCTGTTGACATTATCTTTGGATCTCATTCAGAACTTAGAGCAATAGCAGAAGTTTATGGATCGAACGATGGTAAAACAAAAATGGTTAAAGACTTTGCTCAGGCCTGGACAAAAATCATGCAAAATGATCGATTTGATTTAAAATAAGTTAAATGTTTTTAATTAAGGGTGCTGCTATAATCTAAGCAGCACCTCATATTTATTAAATCAAACAGATTTCTAAGAGGTTAATATTTAATCCTTATTGGGTGTAATATTGAATTAAATTATTTGCTTTGAGGCAAACTCAAAGGAGCTACATTACCTCGAAAATCGGTCAGAAGAAGAAGCAACTTTTCTGATCTTCAGAAAATCAACAGTAAATAATGATATTATAAGCTAAATCTTGACTCGGTACTATAGTACGGAGTATATAGTGTCCCCATGAATCAAAAACTAACTATTGGAAAGCTTGCTCTTGCCTCAGAAGTTGGAGTCGAGACTGTTCGCTTTTATGAAAGAAAGGGACTTATTAAGCAACCTGAAAAACAGGGGACGTTTCGACATTATCCAGATGAATTGATTGCTAGAATTAAGTTTATTAAACGTGCCCAAGAACTAGGCTTTACACTTGCTGAGACTAAAGAATTATTAGAATTGAAAATCAAAAGTCACTCAAAGTGCGGTGATGTTCTTGAAAAAACTGAAAGAAAAATTTTTGAAATTAATAATAAAATCAAAGATCTAAAGCGCATGCAAAAGTCACTCAAGGGACTAGCGGATTGCTGTGTTTCTGATGATATGCCACTTAGTGAATGCCCCATACTAGATTATTTTTAAAAAAGGATTAAATATGAAAAATGTATTATTTTTGTGTACAGGTAATTCCTGTCGTTCTCAGATGGCAGAGGGGTGGGGGAAGTCTCTTAAGGGAGATAAGTATAATTTTTTCTCTGCAGGCACAAAAAAACATGGTTTAAATCCTAATGCAGTAAAGGTAATGAGTGAGGTCAATATTGATATAAGCAGTCATGAATCTAATACTACAGATGAGTTTCCTGGGGTTAAAATGGATTATGTTTTTACTGTGTGCTCTGATGCTCATGAAAACTGTCCTTATTTTCCAGAGGGAAAGATTATTCATACGGGTTTTGATGATCCCCCAAGATTAACAAAAAATATGAGTGAGCCTGATCAAATCTTACCTATTTATAGAAGAGTTCGAGATGAAATTAAAGAGGTTGTTATGAATATAGAGAAGTATATTGGAGGTCATAATGAGTAAGGAAGCGGAGCAAATGGGGTTTTTTGAACGCTATTTAAGTATTTGGGTTGGACTCTGTATTGTTGTTGGTATTCTTCTTGGGAAATTATTAGGCAGTTCAATTACAGTTTTGAGTGATATGAATATAGCAACGGTAAATATTCCTGTGGCGATCTTAGTTTGGCTTATGATTTTTCCAATGATGGTTCAAATTGATTTTGGATCAATTAAGAAGGTCGGAAAAAATCCGAAAGGATTGGCCCTAACCTTAGTTATTAACTGGCTAATAAAACCTTTCACAATGGCGTTTTTCGCTTGGATATTTTTTGGTAAAATATATTCTGCTTTTCTATCTCCAGAGCTTGCAGAGCAATATATCGCAGGAGCGATCTTACTTGGAGCTGCACCCTGTACCGCGATGGTTTTTGTATGGTCATATTTAACTAAAGGCGATCCTGAATATACACTGGTTCAAGTTGCGATTAACGATCTTGTTCTATTGGTAGCTTTTATTCCTATTGTACAATTACTATTGGGAGTAACGAGTATTTCAATTCCTTTTGATACTCTCTCTACTGCTGTGATTGTCTTTGTTGTGATACCGCTCTTAGCAGGATATTTGACAAATAAAGTCTTAATAAAGTCATTTGGAGAAAAGTGGTTTAAAGAAGTCTTTATGGCCAAGTTAAAGCCTATTTCTATTATTGCTCTCTTAACAACTCTGGTTTTACTATTTGCTTTTCAGGGAACTAAAATTTTAGAAAACCCATTTCATATCGTTTTAATGGCAATACCTCTAGCGATTCAAACATATTTTATATTTTTTGTTGCCTGGGGAATCGGAAGAAAGATGGAGCTTCCGCACTGTATTCTTTCTCCTGGAGCAATGATTGGCGCCAGTAACTTTTTTGAATTGGCAGTTGCTGTGGCGATTGCACTTTTTGGATTAAACTCTGGTGCAGCACTTGTAACAGTTGTTGGAGTTTTAATTGAGGTTCCTATTATGCTTAGTCTTGTTAAGCTCTCAAACAAGTGGAGATACTAATGAAATATTTAGAATCAGAAAAATTTGACCTTATTCCTGACGGTTTAAATGTCAGTCCTCATAAGCCCAGAATCTTAATGATCTATGGGTCTCTTAGAGAAAGATCATATTCTAGACTACTTGCTGAAGAAGCTGGTCGAATTTTAGAATTTATGGGAGCTGAAGTTAAATTTTATAATCCAGACGGGCTTCCTACTTTTGATAATGATCGCTCACTTGATCACCCAAAAGTTCAAGAATTAAGGAACTTAAGTTTATGGTCTGAGGGACAAGTATGGTCCTCACCAGAGCTCCATGGAAATATGTCAGGTCTTATGAAAACACAGATAGATTGGATACCCTTAACTATGGGAGCGGTTAGACCAACCCAGGGAAGAACATTGGCACTTATGCAAGTAAGTGGAGGGTCACAAAGCTTTAATGCTGTAAATAATATGCGTATTCTTGGTCGGTGGATGAGAATGATAACCATTCCGAATCAATCTTCTGTAGCGAAAGGTTACCAGGAGTTTCATGATAACGGTGAAATGAAAGCATCTGACTTTAGAGGTCGAATTGTCGATGTTATGGAAGAGTTAATGCGCTTTACTTACCTAACACGGGATAATGCAAGTTTTCTGGTCGATAGATATTCTGAACGTAAAAGTGAGGAGAATAAGGCCATTGAGGCCATGAATAAAGCTGATAGTAACTAAAAAATATTTAATTACATTTCTTTAACCAATATCCGATAAGTATTATAGTAAAGTATCCGGAGAATTTTAAAGAAATATGATGTTAAGAACTAGTACGAAATACATTCTTATATTTATCTTTCTGTCTAGCTCACATGCTATGGCGGATAATGAATTAGTGATATGCCCTGAGAACCCAACTGAAGTTGCGATCCTAGAACTGGTTGGAGATATTCAGAAACTCACTGATTTTAACGTCACTAAAATGTCCAAAGATTTAATTCTGAATACCTGTAAAAAAGCAATGGATGATGGTGTTCCTGGCATTCGTGTCTCGAGCGGAAAAAGTAGCAAAATTAAATTCAGTGTGTACTCGGATACATTCTCTGTAAGTGAAAAATTCTTTTTTTGTAGAAATAAAACAGGGTATGAGCACTATTTATCTCAAGTTAAAGGAAAGGTTCGTCATTTTTACAATAGAATCTCTCAGGAAAAAAATAAGAGTGATAGAATAAGACGTGAACAGGAACATATAGAGAGGTATGGAACTTCTGAAGGAAAGGTAAGAAGAAGATCTTCACCAGTTCCAGTAAAGACCGTAGAGAAGTTATGGGAGTGCAGTATACCTACATATATACGTTCAAGACGAATCGTAAATTTTCAAGAAAAGACATTAATCGAAAACACTTATAATAATACTCATTGTAAGCCTATTAACTAATTTTTCTACTTATAAAATCAGTAATATTAAAAACCAACGGCATAATGATATATGACATAAGTAACACAATAATTGCTGTTGCGATCGAGTCGAGAGCAAAGCCGGTAATGTTAAAGTTATTTTTAATGAGTAGTGGTATTGTCAAAACTAAGGGCAATAAGCCAATATAAGTTAATAGAGACATCTTAAATGTACTCTGTGCATTACGATCAAACCAAAACTCAAGTCCAGAGTAGGATTTTATTATAGTCTCATCTTCAACAATTAGCTTTAGCTCTTCGAGGTAGTCAAGGTGTGCTTTTGATTCTAACCAATCTTTAAGATTTATATTGTTTTCAAAACGAAAAATTGAAATAACTTCATTTTCACTTCCAGTTCCTTCAATGAGTTTAGAATCAATAAAACCAGGGAACTGATTTGAGGACACTTTAACTCTCTCAAGCCACTCAATAAAGAGACTCATTTTACCTTCCTTAACATGGTGATGAACGACAGAAGTAATGCTTAATTTTTTCATTTTAGCCTCTTGTTTGATTTACTTTTTAAAAAGTAGACTTCTTTTACTTTTAGTTTTGTATTTATCTTTAAGCTTAGGCTGACTTCCCTCTTTTAAAATACGATAGCTGCCCGGAGGTGGTGATTCGATACACTTGAGCTGAAGTTCAACCATCTTTTTAAATGGGAGAAGAAAGTTTTCTGTGTTACACTCCTCAAGCTTATGAGAATTCATTAACTCTAAAAGAATCTTAATGGACTCTAATGTACTTAAGCACTCTGGAAGTGGTTGTTGCTTTATTGTAAATTGAGAAATTTCTTTATGATCAAAACTTATACTTGGAATATCATGGAGATTTAGGCTAAGCTTTAACATTTTTTTAGCACAAGGCCATGTACCATCAATGATAAGTAAAACTCTTCTCTTGTTATGACTTGTTAGCTTTTGAAGTGAGCCCATATCTTGTGAAAGATTTATTGAGTCTAAGCTTGGGTATAAAATAAAGCATTCGTTATCTTTATCATTCAAAATCTTATTAACACTACTATCGTTAGTAAAGTCGATACCCATGATGATTTTAGAATTCTTGAGTTGAAGATGCGCAAGTCGTCCGGTTCCATTTTTTTCTTTCTTATATTCAAGTGGATGCATCAGAATCACAAAGTGCGTATTTGTATCTATTGAATCTATATACTGACACAAACAGAATGACTCTGGACGCATACAGGAATAACACTTTGGCCTAATCATAAAGAGATTATATATATATTCAAAGCATGATGGCACTACTAAATTGTTTGGTGCTTTGCAGTAATGATGTTTTTTCTCTTTTATTAGACTTCTCAATGATTTATTATTTCAAAAAAAGTAGGGGGCTTATGAGAGTGTTTTTTATTTTACTGATCTTATTTTCTTGTCAGAGCACAAATAAATCCAGCAATGAAAAAAAAGTCTTACTTATATCTATCGATGGATTAAGGCCTGAGTTCTATTTAAATAAAAAGTACCCCGCATTAACTTTACAAAAATTGGCGCAAGAAAATTTTGCTGTTAAAGAGATGATCCCTGTATTTCCTTCGGTGACCTACCCAAACCATACGACAATCATTACAGGAGTTACTCCCGATCAGCACGGTATTTTATCTAACACTATATTTAATTGGAATGATGGGCCTACAACAGAGTGGTACTGGGATCATAAGTACATAAATGTAAAAACTCTAAATATGATCTTGGAAGAAAAAGGCTTTGAGACAGCAAGTATACATTGGCCGGTAACGCTCAATGCAAATATCTCTTATTTGATTCCAGAGATATTTGCACTAAAAGGCTGGTACGAGGGAACCACGTGGGACTTAGTTCGCAAGTATGACTCTAACAATATTGTTGACGAGATTAACAGAGAAAAAAATCTATCAGAGTTTAAGAATCAGAAGCAGTCTGACGCCTGGGCAACAGAAGCTGCAATTTATCTTTTAAATAAAAAGAAACCGAAACTAACTTTACTCCATTTAACAAACCTAGATAAATCACAACATCAATCAGGAAGAGAATCTTTAAAAACTTATAAATCATTAAAAAATATCGATGAACATATTCGATCAATTTATAAGCATATAGATCAAAATACTTGTATGATGATTCTAGGGGACCATGGTTTTATAGATTTTAAAGAAACAGTAAACATTAATAAGCTTTTCTTTGATAGGGACTGGATAAGGGTAAAGAATTCCGGGGAAATGGTGTCTTGGAAAGTTATTGCTCATAAGTCTGGTGGCCAGGCCGCGGTGTATATTAAAGATAAGACACTCGAGGCAGAGGTTAAAGCTTTACTGATTAAAAATCAAAAGCTTGGCTATAATTATGTATCAAGGTCCGAGCTCGATAAACTAGGAGCTTACCCAGAGGCTTTCGCAGCGATATCAGCGAAAGAGGGTTTTAATATTGGCTCAAAGGTTGATAGCACTTTAACTGTTAAATATGAGACGGTGGGAGGGCAGCATGGTCATCTTCCTTCACATCAAAAAATGCAAACAGGCTTAATTGCAGTGAACTGTGATCTAGAAAATAAAATCTCAAAAAATAAAATTAAAAATACAGAAATATTTAATTTGATATTAAATTTTTTAAATATTTAAAAGGGCGAATATGCAGCAGTTAGAAGAATTAATAGTTTTAGCAAAACCTATCTATGAGAACTTTAATGATCCTAGTCATGATTTTGCTCATATTAACAGAGTCATTAACTTATCCAAAAAAATTGGTGAAATTGAAGGAGCAAATCTCGATATACTACTACCTGCCGCATTACTACATGATATTGTTAATATTCCTAAGAATCACCCTGATAGATCAAAGGCCAGTGAGATGGCGGCAGATAAGGCAAGTGAAATGATGAGTCTCGTAGGTTACGATCAAGATCTTATTGCAAGAGTTCATAAAGCAATAGTCGAGCATAGCTTCTCTAGAGGAGAGAAGCCTACTAGTATTGAGGCCGCAATTTTACAAGATTCAGACCGTATGGACGCTCTTGGAGCTATTGGCATTATGAGAATGGTTACAGTGGGGACTAAGTTCGGTGCAAACTACTATCAAGTAAACGACCCCTTGGCAAAGAATAGAGACTTTGCAGATAAGGAATTTAGTTTGGATCATTTTTATACTAAACTATTTAAGTTACCAGAACTGATGAACACAGATGCTGCTAGAGCTGAGGCATTAAGACGAGCAGATTACATGAAAGATTTTATCGAGCAACTGATGTCAGAAATTTAAAGCTCTTAACATAAAAAAATGACAGGCAAAAATTATTTCTCTTCTCTTAAACTTCAGACTTCTTTATTATTAGTAAATGAGCGAAACTACAGAAATGATGTTTTACATTATAGATGATGAGGGGAAGTCGCGGAAACCGTGAGGGATGGTCTTGAATTAGGTCTTAAATGCGAGTGCTTCCTTTTTAGTTCTGTCGATGAATGCTTAGTTCAGTTGGATAAAAAGCTACCGCAAATAATTCTATCGGATGTTCATATGCCCACCGGAAGTGGACTTAGAATCATTGAAGAGTTAAAAAGTCGAAAAGTTCAAGTCCCAACAATATTTATTACAGGTGTCATGGATAAAACTCCAAAAGAAGAGAATGTTATTATGATAAGAAAGCCTGTGAACTTTAAAAACTTAATTAGTTTAATTCAAAAAGAGTTGAGATGAAGATCTCAGAAGCTAGAAACCTAGGATTAGAAACGGAAAAGTATTGCTTGCTTGCCGGCATTAAGACGTTTGAAGAAATAATTGATAACGGTTAGGAGAAAACGATTCTAGTATTAAGTATGCATTCTCCGAAACATATTAATTAAAATTTATGTAGGGCACTAATTGGGGCCATCTATGATTGTGATTGGAGAGACATTCCAGCGGCCGAGCTTATAAAGGCTGAAGAGCTCATTAAAAATCTAAGAATTTCCCAGTAAATGACTGTATCTATACGAAATCACCACAGCTTTCTGGGGCAAAACACTCAAGCTTAGGGGGTAACCATCCGATACTATATATAGATGAAGTATTTCAAATTAAATCTATTTATAGTGCTTGTTACAACTCAACTGTTAGTTAGTTGTGAAACAAAAGAGTATGCTGACCAAACACCGGCTCCATCTATGGTTATTGATGGGTTTGATGGAAAGCTATCGTCAGACTTGAGCTTCACTGGGATAACCTCTGTTGGCTACTTTGACGATACAACCGCCTCACTGCTATGGAGCGATATCTCTACCTCTGGTGCCGTGGAATATCATATCTTTGACATTAGCAGTGGAGCTCCAATCTTAATTGAGAAAGTCTTAGCACCTAATTCAAGTATCACTTTAAGGAACTTAAAGAGTAATGAAAGCTATGAATTTATCGTTCGCGCAAAAGATGAAGATGGTATGCTTGAAGATAATACTAATTCGATCTCCATAACAACACTTTCAATTCCCATTGATGTTCCGTACTTTGAAGTGCTTGATCCTGACACCTTTCTTCCACTTTCCAGTGTGACCCAGGGTTTTGATAAGACTCCAACATTTGGTATATATGGAGTTAATGTAGGGGATACAGTCAGTTTGTATAGTGATGCCTGTGTAACGAAAGTTGGCGAGGGAGTCGTTAAGAGCTCCAACTTAGTTTATATTACAACGGATGAACTCTCTCCAAATAGCTATACCTTTTACGCAGAAAGAACAAATATTAATGGAGCAAGTTCTGGATGTTCATCTTATACAAAAAGCTATGAAGTCACTTATTGTCCCTCTGGATATGTAACTGTAGATGCTAATCCCTATTTAGGTAATAATAAATTTTGTGTGATGAAGTATGAGGCAAAGGCCTGGTATGACTCTGATAATGATAATAGGATCGAATCTTCTGATTTTTTTGATCTTGATGGGTGTGAAGAATCAACTTGTACCACAAAAAATTGGGGAACAGGTTTTTATAAACCTGGAAGCATAGAAGATCATAAGCCTTGGAGAAATATTGATATTGCAACAGCTCAAGATGCTTGTCAGAAACTTGGTGATGATCACGATCTGATTACTAATAATGAGTGGATGGCGATAGCGGCTGAGATAGAATCAATTACATCAAACTGGTCAAGTGGGACAGTTGGAACAGGGTGTATATTTACTGGTAATGTCGGCATATTAGATGCCTGTGGTTATAGCGGTGGAGCTATTGATGAAGGATCAGGAAGAGATACGAAAGCTGAACTTGAACTCGCTAGTGGAGAAACAATTTTTGACCTATCAGGAAACGTCTCTGAGTGGGTAAACTGGGATGAGAGTGAAGACGTTACTTTTGGACCCCTGTCTTGTGACGATACTTGGAAAGATTTTAATGAAGAGTTTTGCGATGGTAGCGAAAATAAATATGATTACTTACCATTTAACCCAGGTCTAGTTTCGGATCTCATTTACGATTCAACATATGGAATAGGGAAAATTGAAGGTGGTACTGGTGGTATTGCTTTGCGAGGGGGAGGCTATCAGTTTGGTAAAAAGGCTGGAGTTTACTCACTATCTCTAGTTTCAACTCCAGCTTCATATAATCTCAATACTGGTTTTAGATGTGTGTATCGGCCTTAAAAAACGTAAGCTTCAATATTAAGCGCATACGCCACCTGATCAGCAGCATTTACTGTGGTCTTTAATTCTCCAGTCTCGCTATTATCAAGAATAGATGTTCCAGCTCTTACCATAACAGCAATTTTATCAATCTGATGTCTTGCAGAGAAGTCAATTTCAATATTTTCTTCGTCTTGACCAAATCCTGCACCTTGCTTAAATATATGGTTATAAGTTGCAGAAACACCAACCTCAGTTCCAAAGCTAAGCTTATAAGCAGGGTTAACTCTTAGACGGTATTCATAGTCACGAGAAAACTTAGATGCATTATCATTTGCATTATATTTTTTATAACGAACGTAAGAATTATATTTATTAATGTAAAAGCCTCCAGCAAGTGGAGCCCCAAAATAAGCTCTCATTTGGTAGTTCCCATCACTTCCGTAAAAGTCTTTTAGAAACTGATCTTGATCGGCGTAAGCTCTTGCCTGAAGTTTTACATCGGCAATATCACCGTTCTTAAGACTCATTAGTTTGTAATTGAACTTTGTGTAAACAGTTCCAAGAGTATCTCTGTTTTTTCTTTCTTCATTTCCTTCTTTCTCAGATACCGTGTATTGAGCAGCTGCAGAAACACTAATCTTTTTAGTAAATTTATAACCTGGTTCAATTTCATAGAAACTAGAGTATCCAGTTATATCATAATTCTGATCTTCATCTTTCTCTGTCATGATTTCTGATTCAAGAGTTAAAGAGAAGTTTTGCAGGATACTTCTGCTTGATGGAGATGAAATATCAGTCGTTGTGGTAGTTGATGACGACTGAGCAAATACTGATGTAGACGCAAGAACGAATAGTACTAATGGTAGCTTTTTCATAAGAGTTAGTTCCTTTTTAAGTTATAATCAAGCTTTGTATAGCAGATATCAGGTGGAATAGCATTAAGTATGTAATTCTTTTGTGCCCCTTAACACAAGAAATTTTATTTGCGATAATAGGCCATGAATAAAAGAAAAAACTCTCAACTACATGATTTTATTATTGTCGGCTCTGGCTTTGGTGGCTCTACCTCGGCGCTAAGACTATCTGAGAAGGGTTATAGTGTAGCTGTTCTAGAGAAAGGTCGTGAGTTTAAAGATAAGGATTACCCCAAAACAAACTGGAATATTAAGCGATTTCTATGGGCACCTCTAATCGGATGCTTTGGATTTCAACGAATAAGTTGGTTTAAGGAAGTTCTCATACTGTCTGGTGCTGGCGTTGGCGGAGGAAGCCTCGTTTACGCAAATACTCTTATGAATCCACCTGATAAATTCTTTGAAAACCCCGTATGGTCTAAATTTAAAAATTGGAAAGAAGTTCTAACTCCATTCTATCAAAAAGCTGAATTTATGCTTGGAGCAACCGAGAATCCTTGGACACATAGAGGGGATGAGTTATTGGCAGAAGTTGCTAAGGATATGGGGAAGTCGGAGACAGTTGAAAACGTGAAGGTCGGAGTTTACTTCGGAGATGTCAATAAAGAGAAAGATCCATATTTTAATGGTCATGGACCCAAGAGACTTGGATGTACTGCATGCGCAGGTTGTATGGTTGGCTGTAGGTATAATGCTAAGAATACATTGGTTAAGAACTACTTATTCTTTGCTCGTAAATTTGGAGCAAAGGTATACCCCAAAACCTATGTGGACAAAGTAGAAAAGATAAATGATGAGTACCATATTCATACTTATAAGACAGGTAGTTGGTTTAAGCGAAATAAAGTCACTTACAGGTCGAAGGGAGTCGTTTTTTCAGGTGGAGTTTTGGGAACAATGGATCTTTTGTTGAAACAAAAACATAGCTATAAATCCTTACCACTGTTATCTGAAACTCTAGGCGAAGGAGTGAGAACAAACTCTGAAATGCTAGTGGGGGTGACCTCAAAGAATACAAAGCTTAATGAAGGAGTGGCCATAAGCAGTATTATGAACCCTGATGTAGATACTCACGTAGAAATCGTGAAATATTCTAACGGTTCCGACTTTATGAAAATACTAACTTTTCCGTTCGTCGAGCTAGTACGTTTTAGATTTATCAAGTCAATATTAAAAGTTTTATCTAATCCATTCAAATATATAAAACTATATTTCTTTACCAATTGGGCCGCGAATTCAATCATATTTCTCGTCATGCAAAATATAGATAGTTCGATGAAGCTAGAGTTAAAGAAATGGCCTTTCAATAGACTTTCTTTCAACAATAAGGGGCAAGGTAAGGTTCCATTTTATATCCCAGGAGGAGTTGAGATTCTTAAGAGATATACAGAGAAGGTTAAAGGGATTGCCCAGAGTGCTTCTCCAGAGGTTTTACTTAATAAACCAGCTACAGCTCATATTCTTGGGGGAGCAGTAATGGGAGAGTCTCGAGAGACTGGCGTGGTGAATGATCGCTTTGAAGTTTTTGGCTACCCAAATATGTATATCCTAGATGGATCAATAGTTCCTTGTAATATTGGAGTTAATCCAAGTCTAACTATTACAAGTTTAACTGAGTATGCGATGTCTCTAATTCCTGAAAAAAGTGAAGGTCACCAGCAATATCTAGATGACCTTCTAAAGACTTAGTTTACTTTATAATCTCATAGATTGAATCTGCAAAATAAGCGTTTGGATATATTGAAAATGTCCAATAACTTATTTTATTATTGAGAATTGTCTTGTTAATATCATATGATTTTTTCTCATATTGAGTAATCAGAGGACGCTTAATATTATCTGATATCACTCTTAAAGAATCTTTATATGTAGGATAATAATGGTTCCTAGAAGTTAACCCATGTTGCTCTAGTTTTTTAGTTAAAGCTTTTAGCTTATCTTCAAAAACAGAAGCCATTCCTGCAAAGTAAATGAGTTCAACACCAGAAGCTGAAATTCTTGTTCTCTCACTTTTACTTGTATGGGGTATGTTTGTTGAGTGTAGAACTTGATCATACTTAGTCAGTATTGATTTAAACTTATTATATAAGCCTAGTTTTGATCGATCAGAATTTGTCAGTAACTTTCCAACGAGTTGACCATCCTTTAGTAGGTTTACTAGTTCACTCTTAGACCCTGCATCTAGATAGGGTTTGAGTAAAATATTCATATCCATAGCAATCTTAGCAAGCTTTACTTTGTCCAGCTTTGATACTGAACCACCACCTGTTAGTGCAACATGTAGAGTTTGATTTTTACCATCTAGTTTTATTCCTCGCTCTAACTCTTTTTCATTGGCGAGATGAACATCGAAGGCGGCACCAGCAACTTTTGGATTTAGTAGAATGAGAATTTCATCTGCCTTCACTTGGAGTCGAAAGATTTTTTCCATACTATGTCCCATTATATCGTCTGGGTTTTCCTCAGAGTACATTTTTTGAATGGTACTATTTATAACTTTCATGAGTAGTCTTCTAACAGTGCCATTATTCAAACCAAGCTTTGAAACAGAGTTAAGGATTGATGTAATGGCCGAGTTCACAAGACTTGGTCTTCCTGATTTTATCTGAACGTTTACAGGGTTAACACTTATAGCGCTCTTATAATAATTAAGTTGTTTAATATTGTGGCGATTATTATTTAGGTCGACCTCAGTTCCGGCAATTTCTAAATTAGCATTTACAGTAAAGACGTCCTCCTTAAGCTCTCTTTTGGTCCAAAAAGAGGTGAAGGTTCTGCCCATCTTTGCCATTTTAAGTTTTAAGTCGAGATGAAATTTCTGATCTGGGGTTATTGTCACTTGGATATTATTTATTTCATAGAATGTTTCACCTGGCTCATCTTTTGCTTTTTGAACAGCGTCTTTGCCATTGGCCTTAACCATGTCAGCTAGGAATTTATTCATATAATTATTTATATGTTGAAATTGTAGTGATACTAGAACATCAACATTACTTTTCTCTTTTCCAAGATCATAGTAAATACCTGCAAAATCCGAGTTCTCTGCTGATCCCCCACGCTTATAGAGTTCATCAATATATTTTTGTGACCTTAGGCCATCACCCATAGCGACTTCAAGGTATGTGTTGTTAAGAGACTTTGAGTATAGAGGAGTAATGCCCCATAACTGTAGGCCATGCTTAACACCGGCAACTTCATCAAAAAGTACATTCGGATCTACTGATATTTCAAACATTTTAGATCGGTTATTATACTCAATTAAATCACCGATAAGAATTTCTTTCTTTACCTTTAGGTATTCTTCTCCTGCACTAATGAAGGGATTTGCTTCAAGGTCAGACTTAATTATCTCTTCGACATTTTTCTTTCCTTTATAAGCTTCTTTTAATTCAGCTAAATAACCTGCAATTCTCTTCATCTCATCTTGCTTTGCTTCTGCTGGATCATCAGCTTCTTTCAAATCAAACTTCATTGAAGCAAGATTTTGTGCTAAAAATATTTTTGTTAAATCAATTAAAAACTGTTGATTGTTGGATTTCTTATTTATATTTAGCTTGGTATTACCACTATTGATTTTTAAATTTGTTACATCCAGAGCGAAAACTCCGTTATCTTTCATTTTCGTTTCTAATTTTAATTCAAAAGGGAAACCTTCGTTAACTCCAACAATATGACTAGTAAGATCAATATCTGCTAAAGATTGATTAACTTTTCCCATGACAAATTTTAGAGGAAGGTGAACTCTTCCTTTTAAAATTAAGCCTGGATGTTGAGGTAGTAGGTGGATACTTGCCTCACTCATAATTTGAGTGTTTTCAAACTTCACATCTGTTACAAAATTTATTGCCTTATTTATAAATGACTCTGAGATGAGCTTCGTTACAAGAGGTCTATTGGCTGACTTCGGATTACCACCGGCCAGCATATTATGATCTACGGATAATCTGCGATCGAGTTCTGAGACATAGTTTCTAATATGACTTTTTGCAATTTCTGTATAGCGGATATATTCATGCTCTGGATCTGCAACAAAATTTTCGTTATCTAGGTCTAGAATTGTTCTCGCTCTACTCTCTAAGTCATCAAGAAAATGGTTAACTTCATTTAGATAATTCTTCCTTAAGGTTTGAGGGTTTAAGTTCTCATTGGCGAGCAGTTTTTCAAGGTATTTTTTATTGGTAATTTCAACGTTTGGTATATCGCTAAACTCTTTATAGAGTTCACTCCTTACTTCCCGCAATGTTCGACTGTCGTCTGTTATTTTTCCTAACTCTTGTTCCATCCATTTCTTCGATGGTTTTCCTTCTCCAGCAATCAGTTTAAAGCGTACTTCTTTATTTTGAAAGTAAGTTGGAGATAGCCTCCATAGTCTTAAATTCTCATATTCCTCTATATACGGAGAGAGGTGAGAAAACATCGCCAAGTTAATTTTAAAATTAATTTTCTTTGTGGTATGGAAAACGACAATACCATTACTATCAATGATTTCTCTTAGTAACTCTCTCGGCTTTATCTTTCCCTCTTGCCCCTCTGGAATTTTGGTGGCTATAAAGTCAATGAGTTCTGAGTTGGCGAGCATCGTTTGGACTACGGAGGCCACAATATCAAATGCCTCTAAGTAGTCATCACCGTCAACGGTAAACTTGTGAAAGGTGAGTCCTAGGTATCTCGTCATTGCTAATTTTTTTGTTTCAGGAAGACTAACTGCTAATTCAATTCTGTGGCGATCATTAAGACCTTGATCTGGAATTTTCGTAAAGTTAAACAAGTACTCAAGAGGATAATTAACTGTCATATCAATACTGATTAATCTTGTGACAGGGTCCATTTCAAAGTGATGGACCTTCTCTATCATCTTTGATTTATCGGCCATATCTATAAAGCCATTTCTTATAGTTGAAAGTTTTATTTGCCCCAGTGCCACAGGCTCATCTGTTTCTGTGTATATTTCACTTGCAGGATTCCTTATGGGGCCTGAGAAATTACAACTAGAAAGTATGATAAGCGTTGATAGAAATAGTACGCGGTGGAATAAATTCATATTACCTCAATTAGTTCATTTTTAACTTCATCGGATAGATTGCGAACTTACTTGAGTAAAAAGGTATTTTTGATTAGTGTTTTCAGACACTTAAAACTAAAAAAGCCCCTAGTACAAGGGGCTTATATATTAAAAATAAAATTTGTTTAATTAAAGTTTTGCAACTTGAGCAGCTAAACGTGAAGTTTTTCTACCAGCAGTATCTTTTCTAAGTGCACTACCCTTAGCAAGTTTTGCTAATAAAGCTTGTACGATTGGATATTGCTTAAGAGCTTCATCTTTATTACTTTCAGCAATAAAAGTACGTAACTTCTTGATTTCAGTTCTAACTCGTGAAACTTTCCACTTGTTGTTCACTCTACGAGTTTCGTTTTGTCTAATTCTTTTCTTAGCAGACTTATGATTTGCCACTTTATGCTCCTATATTTGATAAAACTTATCTTTTTACAAATTATGTAGGGCTTTTTTTAAAACATTTGGAAACTTATGGCAAGGTTTATTTGGGGATGGAGAAGTATTTATCACGATAATAATGCTCAGCGATTGACCATTTATCAATATATTAGGATATTATGTCTTTCAATTTATATGAATGAGGGCGTATGGAAATCAAATCAATTGGTATAGTGGGTGCAGGTCAGATGGGGCGAGGTATTGCTCAGGTCGCTGCTTTTAATGGCTTTGAAGTTAAGTTATTTGACGTTAGCAAGGAGTCTCTTGAATTCGGGCACAACTTTATTAAAAAACAACTAAGTCGTGGAGTCGAAAAAGAAAAGTGGGATCAGCCAAAAGCCGATGAAACTCTTGCAAGAATTTCGGCCATAATTGAACTATCCAAGCTGTCAGACTGTGATCTTATTGTTGAAGCGGCGACAGAAAATAAGAATATAAAATTTGAAATTTTTAAGAGTCTAGATAAAGTCGCAAAGAAGGGCGCTATTTTGGCCTCCAACACTTCTTCAATTTCAATCACTGAAATTGCAGCTCAAACAAGTAGACCGGAAAACGTATGCGGAATGCATTTTATGAATCCTGTTCCAGTCATGAAGTTAGTTGAAGGTATAAGTGGTTTAGAAACAAGCGAAGAAACTTTTAATGCTGTTGCGGCTTGCTCTGAGAACATGGGAAAAACTTTTGTAAAGGCTAAAGATATTCCAGGCTTTGCTGTTAATAGAATTCTTATGCCTATGATAAATGAAGCGGTATATACTTTGTACGAGGGAATTGCTTCTATCGAAGATATTGATACAGCTATGAAGCTTGGTACTAATCAACCCATGGGTCCTTTGACTCTGGCAGACTTTATAGGTCTTGATACGTGTCTTGCAATAATGGAAGTATTATTTGAAGGACTAGGGGATACTAAGTATAGACCATGCCCACTCTTAAAACAGTATGTTGCTGCAGGAAGATTGGGGAAAAAAGCTGGGAAAGGTTTTTATAATTATTAACTTTATAAAGGTAAAGGATAGAAGAAAATGCTAAATGAAAACTATATAGAAATTAAAGATATGATGTGCAAATTTGCGGATTCAGAGGTTGCGCCTCTAGCTCATGATATCGATCATAATAGTAAAATTCCTGACAGCCTTAAAGCGAAAATGGCGGAGAATGGATTTATGGGAATTTATATTCCGGAAGAATATGGCGGAGCCGGGATGGATTATATGTCTTACTCTCTTCTGATTGAAGAGGTTTCTAGGGCCTGTGCTTCAAGTGGTGTTTTTCTCTCGGCACATAATTCTTTAGCTGTTTGGCCTATATTAACCTACGGTACTGAAGATCAAAAAAAGAAGTACCTTCCAAAGATGGCAAGTGGTGAGTACGTTGGATGTTTCTGTCTGTCTGAGCCAAATGCTGGCAGCGATCCTGGAACTTTGGCTACCTTTGCGGAAGACAAAGGTGATCACTACGAACTAAGTGGAACTAAAAATTGGATAACTAACGGTGGCGAGGCAAGTATAGCAGTTGTGCTTGCAAGAACGACTAAGTCAGACAATCACAAAGGTATTACTGCATTTATAGTTGAGACAAAGTCTGAGGGCTTTAAGGTTCAAAAACTTGAGGAGAAACTAGGTATTAAGGGTTCTTCAACAGCTCAAATTCATTTGGATAAAGTAAAGGTTCCTAAAGAAAATATTTTAGGAGAGTTTGAAAAAGGCTTTAAGGTTGCCTTATCTACATTAGATGGCGGACGAATTGGAATTGCTGCTCAGGCGCTTGGAATTGCTGAGGCCGCATTTAGATATGCCCGACAATATGCAACAGAGAGAGTGCAGTTTGGAAATCCCATCTCTCATCTACAAGCGATTCAATTTAAAATAGCTGATATGAGTACTAAAATAGAGGCCTCTAGGTTATTAATTGAAAAAGCCTCAGAACTTAAGGATACCAAGAAGCCATATAGCAAGGAAGCGGCGCAAGCAAAACTCTTTGCCAGCGAAGCTGCAATGTGGATTACCACACAAGCGATTCAAACTTTAGGTGGGAATGGTTACTCTAAAGAGTATCCGGTTGAACGACACTTTAGAGATGCTAAAATTTGCGAAATTTATGAGGGAACCTCTGAAATTCAGCGGATTGTTATCGCAGCGAGTGAATTTAAGTCAATTAGCTAGTAATGCTTCTTGGCAAATATGAGTAAAAAGTGTATTTAAAGGATTGATTAATCTTTAGGAGTATATTTCATGGCGAAAGCGAAAAAGAAAGTGGCCAAAAAAATAGCTAAAAAAGCTGTTAAAACGACAAAAAAGACAGCTAAAAAAGCAGCTAAGAAGACAGCGAAGAAAGTTGTTGCTAAGAAAACTGCAAAGAAAGTTGCTAAGAAAAAAGTAGCAAAAAAAGTTGCTAAGAAAAAAGTAGCAAAAAAAGTTGCTAAGAAAACTGCAAAAAAAGTTGCTAAGAAAACTGCAAAAAAAGTTGCTAAGAAAAAAGTAGTAAAAAAAGTTGCTAAGAAAAAAGTAGCAAAGAAAGTTGCTAAGAAAAAAGTAGCAAAGAAAGTTGCTAAGAAGAAAGTAGCAAAAAAAGTTGCAAAGAAAAAAGTAGCAAAAAAAGTTGCTAAGAAAATCCCTTCAAAATCAAAATTAGATAAAGCAAAAGAAAAACTTGCAAACGCGGCCAAAAAAATGGCAGAAAAAGTGAGTAAGAAAGCTGCAAAAGCAGAGGCTAAGAAAGCTGAGCAAATTGAGAAAGCTGCAAAAAAAGCAGAGAAAAAAGCGGCTCAAGCTGAAGCTAAAGCTAAGGCGAAGCTTCCAAAGAAAGCAGCTATTGCCGAAATAGAAACAAAAATTAATGATGAAATCGTAGATCTTGCTGAAAACTTTGCATGGGATGAAATTGCAGATGCAATTTCTACTCTTGATTTCTTTGTTGATCATAGATCTGATGAGTGTGGTGAGAAAAACTGTGATAATTTAAGAACAACTCAGCAATACTGTAGGCTTCATTATATCTCTAACTGGCAAGATATAAAAAGAAAAAGAGAGATTCTTAAGGAAGGTAAACTTCAAGAATATATTGAAGAATTAATTAATAAGTACCCACCTAAATATATAGAATCTATTCTTGGAGATCTTCAAGACGATAAAGATTTTTTCAAAGCTCTTGGTGATTTAAATATTGCAAGTGAAATCGAGTTTGATGAAGACGGCGAAAGTACTGAGGAAGGTGACGATGACGATTCAGATATCGAAGTTGAAACTAGATCTTTTGCCTCTAAAAGATTTGAAGACGAATAATCATAAAAATTAAATTATAAGTATAACTTGGCTCAAGTAACTTGAGCCTTTTTATTTCTAGAATAGCTAAACCATTCCTTCTTTATCTAGAAACTGTTGAGCTTGGATTGTTAAAGAGATATTTTCTCTGGTGATTTTGTAAAAGAACTTACTGTCTTTGAATTTACTTTCTGTCCAGTTTGGAACATAGTCATGCCAACTCTCAGTTGCAAAAATATCATCTAAGACATGACTTGAGAGATCGATTAGATTTTTTAGTACGATTGTGAATTGTTTTGAATCTTCAACGACATCATGTGAGATAAATAAGGATATAGGAGCAGCTGTTAGGTCATCATGGTTTAAGTAAGAGATTATGACGACAAATTCCTTGTCATAGATTTCACCGTGAACATCAAAAAATGAGTTATCTTTTTCCGATTGATCAAAGTATGCCTCCGTTAAGGTTCTCGTAAATTCTTCAGTCCACTCAATAGGAAGGGGTTTTCTAGATACTTCCAGGTCAATACTTAGTCTGCCAAAGCTGTCTCTTATACACATCTGACGCTGCCGACGACTCCTTACGTG
>OJEJ01000095.1_pt1 | contig 53863 bp, 53 predicted proteins | sample 1593271 | NCBI WGS metagenome assembly OJEJ01 (sample SAMN05416877, study PRJEB24817) | seawater metagenome | isolation source: Sea water | place: Canada:Atlantic | collected 2013-11
AGGAGTCGTCGGCAGCGTCAGATGTGTATAAGAGACAGGTAGAGATCACGGTACCGGCGTTTCATTCGCTCAGTTGGCAAAGCCTAAATCAGTAAAAAATGATAGATTTTGTAGGTTTAAACTTACAAAATTTGTGTTTTAGAAAAAAAACAGTAGTATGAAATGGTTAATCAATTATTAGAGAGGCCATCAGAATTCTCATGAAACGAATAAATTACCTTTGGTTCCGTCTTTTTTTGGTCGCCAGTGCCCTAGCTTTCGTTAGCGCTTGTGGTGGTGGTGGAACATCAACAACTGGAACTGGTACCTCAGTTCTAAAAGTGGATTCTAAAATTAGCATCGTGGAGCCAAAAGCATCAAAAACGGCCAGTAAAGTCAGTTTACTCAGCCGCAGTTCGGCTGAGTCTAGATCCGCTAGTGCAAGTCGGGACGCCGACTTCCTGTCTAGTTCAGACTATGAAAAGGATGAAACATTTTTTTATGTTCAAGATGAGACCTCTGAGTCTCTCAACACAGTGAACTCGCTCCTGTGTCAGTTTGATAAGGTCAAAGCCCTTGAAATGGCCGGACTAGGGAATTATAAAGCTCTAATAGACGAAACGCAGTGTGATCAAGAAGTGGGATCTGCATCAGGCGCTAGTGCAGGTGGTGAAGATAATAATTCAGGTGGCAGTCGCCCGGATTTGACTACGTGGATAGTAAACTCAGAAAAGCAAGGTACCGATCAGCTGGTTGTCAAGATATGGGTTGAGGATGAAGCTGGGAATGATGGACCCCAAGGAGGAGGCGGCACTGGTGATAGCATTGCTGGTGGGCCTATGATGGATACACAAAATGCAATTATTCAAGCAAAAATGATTATCAACAGGGCGGCAGAAGGCGACGACCATCCATTTGAGATGAACTTTGCCTTCTACCCAGTGGATGACGCGGGCAATATGGCTGAAACAGCTCAGACTAAGGGCTACATGAAAAAAACCGTTGGGGCCGTCGGTGGTGAAAAACAAATACAGTTTTACAACGTCTCTCAGGAGATGACGGAAGATTGGGAAGAGGCCATTACGTTATCCTACAACACTACGACTCAAAGGGGTTCAGGCTCAACTCTTGGCATGGAATGGGGTATGGCAGGACCAACAGCGGTAAAAAATAACTTTGCTTATAATACTGATTATTTTCATCGAGAAAATATCGCTCAGGAAAGGGCTTGTATGGATCGTAACAACTTTCATGAAACTGCCTGGAGATACGGTATGTATGACAGTGCTACTGGTGAGCGTGTCGAAATTAACTCGGGATTCCCCATCAGCAGAACAGTCGCAGGGGAAACCTATTATGGTTGGGTTGGCATGTGGGGTCTGTGGATGCCAGAAGAAGCCGGCATAAGTGAAGGCGTTCAAGTGACTAAAGATTCTTACAGTGACGAAGTGGGTGAGACTTACACGGTTACTCAACGAGGTGGTAAACTAGAAAGGCACAGCAAAAAAACATTAACCATGGACGAAGTTAAGAATATTCCATTAAATTGGTGGGATCAAGGGACTGGAATAGAGTATCAAGTGATGTGGGATGGCTCAAAGCTGGTCAAGATCGCAGACCGGGGTCCACCTTCGTGGCGTTGGCAGCCTATTGAACCAGCAGTAGAAGTGCTCTTTAGCGCAGGTACCTACGGATTTTATTTCTATGCTCAGTCTTTAGGTGGCGCTGGCCAGATTAAATTCGCTAACATAATTGATGATGAGGCAGATGTCCCTGTAGTGAACGCAAGCTCAAGTGTGATTTTTCACTCTCAGGAAACTGTCTTTCTCAATGATCCCGACGTACCGACGAGTTTAGTTTGTTACGATGACTGTTTAAATAGTCTCAATCTTGACCAGTCAGACCCGCACCATCCCAGACATTATGATGATGTGGGAGATCCAGTCGCTTATACATTTTCTGACGGTGTTTTGACAGAAGTGGGAGCCAATGATGTCATCTTGGCTACAGCCACTACCAATAATTCGGGGGTTTGGAACGGTGCATTATTTGAAAATACGATAGCTAATCTTGACAAGTTAAAATGTGATTGGGATGCTGCAAAAACTTGTGCCTGGAAAGCCTGGGATCAATTGGATGTTTTTTATACCTGGCAAACGGGTCCTAACGAATGGAATAAGATGACTAGCCTGAAAGATGGTAGTGGCAATATTCAGAAATTCGATTTACCTAAGCAGGTCAAGTACACCCACCAGACGGGTAAATATAAAGACAGCGTTTTCTATCTTGACTACGAGGGTTTTGGAAACTTATGGGGAATTCCAGAAACGTGTATGAATAAAGACACCGGTATTACAAAAGATTGCTGGGATGTAACCAATGAGGAATGGGAGTCTAATTCAATTCGGTGGATGAGTCAGTTTGTTATCCCTGCAACCGTTGACGGTATTAGATCTGTAGCAATAGGTTCAGATGCCGCATCTACAGAATACGTGATCAAAGCACTTGACGTGGAACAGTCCCCGAGGAAGGTCGATGATGCGTTTTGTTCTGTTAGTGAACTTGCACTAGAAACTCAGACATTGCCCACCTTAGAGGGTTGGGTTGCGCCTGGCCTTGGCGCAATGCCAGAAGTGTCAGGAGCCCCCGCTGTAATTAACGGGGTTGTTCAATCCGGTGCTGTTCAAGCCCGGAAATAATTTTTAGTTTAGGTTTTACTTTCAGGCCTGGCTGTTAATCACAGCTGGGCTTTTTTTTGAGTTGAAGTTCGGAGATAGTCAATGATCTTTGGCCAGAAGATAACGCCCAATGAGAGTTTAAGGCAAGACAAACCGCTAAAAATGCTGCCAGCACTAAAAAGATTGGTCTTCAACCCAATTGTTTAGCGGGTCCTTTGGCTCATACATTAATTTTATTTCAATCGTGAAGTAAAAACTGAGCCGGTTTAATACATAACATCCCTTAATAATGGCCATTATTCCTTTGCGATGCTGTCGCTGTCTAGAAAAAAGTAAAAGTCACTATATGGCGGTAAACCTTCGACTGTGAGGTTTTATAAAAAGATAAGAAAGGTCATAAAAACGTCATAGCTACGCAAGTCAGAGCTAAATATCACTAAGGTACTTTCTGCCTTTCACTATCCAAGTTAGAATACACGCTTTTAAAATGTGGCCGCGTTTAGCTCGGCCCACCCTATGGCGATCAAACATGTTTAAAGTCAATGAGTATTTTGATGGGCAAGTAGCATCAATCGGATTTCAAACCAGTACCTTACCCGCAACAGTGGGCGTAATGGCGATTGGTGAATATGAGTTTGGTACAACTCAGAAGGAAGTAATGAATGTTGTCAGTGGCCTGCTGACGGTGAAATTACCTGATAGCGATGAATGGATAGACTGTGCTGCAGGCGAACATTTCATAGTCGACGCTAACGCTCAGTTTCAAGTTAAGGTTGCTGTTGCAACTGCTTATTTTTGTACGTACGAATAACGACCCTAAAACCATCAACCCAGTGAGACTTAACTTTTGAAAATTGATATCTACCAAAGTGCAAAATGTGGCGATAAATACCTCAGTGTTGCGAAAGGTACTCGTGTCGAGGCATTGATACTGCCTGATTCGATTGATCCTGACTTGTTGTCGCTATCCCCATTTAAAACCCGATTAGAGGTTGAGACAGGTAAGCAGCACTCGGCATTAGATCAAGATGATGTAATTAAGCAAATTGAAAAGGTGGGTTATGCAATGCATGGTGCAAAACTGACAATTGAACTAGCGCCAACAGTGTCGTCATAGCTTAAGCTTTCATTGCTACCCCGAGTGGAGCAGGGGTATGTTACCGTTTCTTGTATGTTGGCATACTTCAAATTAAATGGGAGTGGGTTCAATAAATAAGTCGAGTTGACCGCTGTTCTCAGTTAAGTCATTTAACTTAACCCCGATACCAACGAGCCTGACGGGGAGCTTCTTGCGTAGCCAGGCTTCCTCACAAAGTGAGCTCAAATTAACTAGAACCGGCTTGCTGTTATGTCGTTCAATGGTAGTTTGGGTGAAATCATTAAATTTTAATTTTAGGAAGCTATTCTGGATACCATAGTCAGCGTCAAGGTTTTCCATACGCTGTGTCAACTCGGTGATTAACGCGGGTATCTTCTCCAAGCAGGTGGCTAAATCGGGTAAATCTTGTTCGTAGGTGTTTTCAACACTCATTGATTTACGGCGCCATTCAGAAACCACGGGGCGGTTATCTTCCCCATGGGCCAGTTTATAAATATGTTCACCAAAGTTACCGAACATTTGAACAAACTCAAACAAAGAATGTTGGCGAACATCCGCACAGGATCGGATGCCTTGTTTTTCTAATCGTGCCGCGGTTACTTTACCAACCCCCCATATTTTTTTGACAGGCAAATCTTTCAGAAATTCATCAATTTGCTCTGGGGTAACCACACACTGTCCGTTGGGTTTATGCCAGTCACTTGCTACTTTGGCAATGAATTTATTGGGTGCAATACCGGCTGACACGGTAATACCGACGGTATCGGCAATGCGCTGGCGAATTTCTCGGGCGATTAACGTAGCGCTACCTTGACAGCGAACACAGCCTGAAACGTCGAGAAACGCTTCATCCAGAGACAGCGGTTCGATTAAATCGGTGTACTCGGAGAATATTTCACGCATCTGGCGAGAAGCCTCCCGATAGGCTGCCATTCGACCCGATACCAATATTAGATGGGGACATCGTTTTAACGCGGTCGCACTTGCCATGGCGGAATGAATGCCAAACTGGCGTGCCTCGTAGCTGGCGGTTGCAATCACGCCTCTACGGTCAGCGTTGCCCCCAACCGCGATCGGTAAACCTTTTAATGCCGGGTTATCACGCACTTCGACAGCGGCATAAAAGCAATCAGCATCGATGTGGATGATCTTCCTTTGAAGTAATGGAGGCGATGATTCAGAATTCATTTCATATTGGATAAGACGAGTACTTGCGTCAAAATCACTACTGGGTAAAAATTATAAAACCAAACGAGAGTGATGTTTCAATGACAGAAAAAATATTTTACCAAGACAGCTATCAAAAAGCACATCAGAGTGAAATTGTCGCTGTGTTAGAGGATGGTATTGTAATGGAATCTACTATCTTTTACCCATTGGGTGGAGGGCAACCAGGAGATACCGGCACGCTTATATTAAATAGTGATGAGTATCGCGTAACCAATACGTATTTTGCCGAAGATAAAGTCATGATAGTCCATCAAATGAATGCTGTGGCTCTAATGACTTTTAAAGTGGGTGACAGGGTCGATATGTTATTGGATTGGGAAAGACGTCATCGACACATGCGAATGCATACCAGCTTACATTTGATGTGTTACCTGATTTCGGCTCAGGCAACGGGTGGCTCGATTGGTGAGATGGACAGTCGTATTGATTTTGATTTACAAGGCCAAGTGGTCGATAAGGATAATTTGACGGTTGAAATGAATCGTTTAATCACTAACCAGTTGGCTGTGAGTATTGGCTCGATTACAGATGAAGCACTGGCGCAGAACCCTAGTCTAGTGCGTACCATGTCGGTTCAGCCGCCCAAAGGGCAGGGCAGCATTCGAACAGTCACCATTCTGAATACCGACTATCAGCCTTGTGGCGGCACGCACGTGAATAATACGGCTGAGATTGGTGAAGTGATCGTGACTAAAATAAAAAATAAGGGGAAACAGAACAAGCGGATTAGCTTGGCACTGGTCAATCCTTGAATTTAGCTCTTTGCCTTGAGTTTGCGTGCGATCCACTGATGAAAGTGATGGGTTGGATTATCCATCATAGGTGAAAAAACACCACCATTGTAACCAGGAGACGAACGACCTTTTTGCATGCCCTCAACCGCATCGATATCTTCACTGAAAACAACACGCCAAGATTCTAGCGTTGCATTTCGACTCGCGGCTAAATCGTCCACCAAAGCCTCCTTACCGACGTAAAATAACCGCAGATGCTCGATTGATTTGTTAGGCGACACGGGCTCAATAATCATGACAAAAGCGTGATCGGCTTGAATTCCGAGCAGTACGTTAGGATAAAACGACACATATTCGGCCTGTTCTAATTTATCTTGAGGCCACTCTGGAAAACGCGGTAACGCAGTGCCGACCTCATCTGATAGCCGATAAGCATAGCTGCCCTGACCAGAAAAGTCCGCATCAATGATGATGTGATAATGATCTTCGAGCTTTGAGTAACTATTCAGGCTTGGGTGAATCCAGGGCAAGTGATAACTTTCACAGTAATTTTCCACCGCTAGTTTCCAATTGGCCTGAATTTCTATCTGCATGCCTTTGCCATTGATTGCACTTTGCAAATGGCCAAGGCCTGTTTTACCCAGAAAGGTTTGCCAGCGTTTAGACAATGGTTGGATGTACTGCTCAAACTCAACTGCATCGCCCGATAGGTTTATAAAAATGGTGTCCATCCATATCGCACTGCGAACAGGCTTGAGGCCGTGATCGCAGTGGTTAAAGCCGTCGACACTATGCTTGCCAACACCCCCAATATGAGGCGTTCCCACTAAATCACCATCAAGATTGTAACTCCAAGAGTGATATGGGCAACGTAAAACACCGTGAACTGAAATCTCATCTTTCACCAAAACCGTGCCTCGATGACTACACACATTATGAAAAACCTTTATCTCATTCTGTTTATTACGAGTGATGACTAAAGGTAAACCCATAAATTCAATTGGCTTAGCGTAGCCTTGTTCGGTTAAATCACTGGCAAACCCTAAGCCGGCCCAACTGGTGCCAAGGACTTGGTCGCGCTCGTGCTGCATATGGTCGACATCGGTGTAAACAACATTGGGCAGGCCAGAAGCTTGATTAATAGGCCTTAATACAGAATCAATATCTAAATCAAAAGAGGCTATTGCTTGATTAATGCGTGACATTATTTTCACTCTGAGGTTAAAGTTTTTTGACTTTGATTAAATTTTTTCTATACAGTGCTTTTATTTTTTTCATTTGGCAATATGCTAAAAAAGCACCAAGACTTTACCTTAAGTAAAGTCTTGGTGTTAAATGATACGGCTTATACATTTTTATAAGTGACATGCCTATTTTTTAAATCGAACAAATATAGGGTAACTAATCAGCACGTAGCGCAGTAATACATATCAAAAGAGATCTATCAAATGGCACGACGACACTATAAGTTACCGAGTTTAACTGGCTTGAATACGTTCGATGCTTGCGCGCGACATGGTAATTTGACTCGGGCAGCCACTGAACTCGGGGTCACATTAGGAGCCGTTAGCCGTCAGATTAAATCACTTGAGGCTGACTTAGGACAAACCGTTTTTAAACGTCATCATCGGGGTGTTGAATTGACGAAAGCAGGATTAGAGCTACATCAAGTTCTCAGCAGTAGCTTTCGTAATATTGGCAATGCATGGCAATCACTCAAATCACGGAGTGAAATGGCCAGTATCACGATTGGAACCACTACTGCGTTCGCATCACTGTGGTTAATGCCTCGGCTAGGTGGTTTTTGGGCCATGCATAAGCAAGTTGCACTCAATCATGCCATTTCTGATAATCCTGAGGATGAAGGTTTTAGATCTGCAGACATTCGTATTCGATACGGTAATGGGGTGTGGCCAGGTGAGTTAGCGACACATTTATTTGACGATACTATTTATCCAGTCTGTGGTCGAATATTTGCACAACAAAATGAGTTAACACAGCCGGAACAATTGGCTAATTTTCCATTGCTGCGTTTAGATAGTCTGGATCCAAGCTGGATCGGGTGGAGCAGTTGGATTGCTCAGTGGGGCGTTGTATTACCAAATTCAAATTTCAGACATTTTAACAATTACGTTGTCGCTTTGCAGGCTGCAGAAGAAAATCAAGGGGTAGCACTTGGATGGGATAGTCAAGTAGAGACCTTAATTCAGCACAATAGATTAGTGCGTTTAGGTGATATGGAAATGAAAGCACCAGGTTCTTACTATTTAACGTGGGACAATAATCGACCTTTATCAGAACAAGCTAGATTATTGAGTGAATGGTTAGTCGGTATTTCTAAGTCTAGTTAACTATGCTGCGTGTTAAATTAGGATTGTTTGCTCTTTGGGAAAGAAAGGTGAGGGCCATTCCAGTCATCAATAAATTTGACTTAAAGGTTTTGTACAGTCCCTCGTCAAGGCTATTATTACTATCGTAAAAAAATATACCAATAAGGTCTTCACCAGCAAATAGTGACATGAGGAAGAAATCCTGACTTTTACAACTCACTTTAAAGTTAACTGGTAAAAGAGGCTCATATTGTTTGAAGTTTTCAGGTTTTACCCACAGTGACTGAGGTTTTACAATAAGCTTTTTAAGTAACCCATCATTGGTCAGTTTAATTTGAAGTTTCAGTAGAGGCGATTCACTGCTAAGGCCTTGGCTCATTTCAGTTGATAAGGCGTTGCCGTCATTAGATAAGAGCATGAAAACGATTCGACAAAGTCGCTGTTCTTCAGCAAGTTCTTTGATTAGGAGTTTGATGATTGCCGTTGGGTTTGTAGCGGGCAATTCCATCAGTAATTTTACCTTTTCAGCAAAAGATAAATTGGCCAATATGGGTTGCTTTTTTTTAACTTCTATTTTTTGCTTGACGACAGATGGCAAAAGAATGGCTTTAGCTATAGCCGGGAAAACATCATGAATAGGAAAATTAACGGCGGCTTCAAGCGCGGCTGAAAAAACTTTTTTACGTAAGTTTGCGACGGGATAATCGAAATACTCAGCCCCGCAGTTTAATGATTGCATTAAAGCATCATGGTCCCAGCCCGCTTCTGCTTGCTGCGTTATTTCAGCCGCTATCTGAATAGTGCGAGCCGTTCGGTAGTTGCTTTTAGATAGTTGTTGTGACTCGCATGCTAAGTTGGGAAAATGTAATTCATGGCTTAGTAGTAGACCTAACTCTGCAAAGTTGAAACCAAATATAGACTCTACCTGCTCCCAAGTGACTTTGTTGAGCAACGAGGCTTGCTGGTACTTTTGATATCGTTGAAAATCGAATAAACAGGTATAGATTTCAGCCACATTGTACAGCAGCGCAGCGGCTTGTGTTTCGGCTGTATAGTCCATACCCTGCAGTCTGATAAGGACTGAGGACTGGCGCATTAGGTGAAAATTTCTGCTGACTAATTGTTGATAGGCTTGGTGTATATCACTGTTTACTTCTGACCTTTCAAAAGAGTCGAATGCTTCAATAAATTGAGTGACTGCAGGAATACCCATTAAACCTAATAGGCCATGAATTGAATTGATGTAGGGCCGTTTGATATCATTTCGTTTAGCATTCATCTTTTCGAACAGCGTAATACTCATGCCTGGATCCAGTGAAATAACATCCGCAAGATCAGATAGAGAGGCTGTACTTCTTTTTAATGTACTGAGCGCTTTTTGACGAAGTATATCAATTGCTGGTAACGGTCTTTTATGACTCGACAACCAATCCTTGGCCATACTATCCGACATGAGAATTTAGCATTAGGAGCTTCTCGCTTGTGGTTAATCGGGTAACAACAATATATTTCAATTGTTGTTCGGATTGATAAGTGGATATCGTAAATCGTTCTTTCATTCCAAAAGTTGTTGATTTGATCCTATAATTTTTTGGGGTCGTTGATGAAGACAGTAAGGCTGTATCTTCGATACGGAAATAATGTTGACGGTCATTAGTCATGTTTAAGTCTCATTATTCAAAGCATTGTTATTGATAAAATCAACATTGTCAGCGGGTACCTCTAGATCAATCGCCAAATGATCACCATGCAGCACGCTAATTTCAACTCGTCGGTTTTGTGAGCGATTTTTCCAGCTATCATTTGGAACGATGGGCTCGTTGTCTGCTAAGGCCCGAATTTCCAGTCGCTCTGGGTCAATGCCACCTCGCTGTATAAAATAATGAACGACGCTGGCGGCTCGGCTGGCTGACAACTCCCAATTAGATCGAAACTGTTTGGTTTCGATGGGAATATCATCAGTATGTCCTGAGATAATGAACAATCCATTACGTTGTTTTAAAACATCAGCAATGAGTTGGAGGATAGGAAAAAAACTTTCTTTCAATTTAGCCCGTCCAGAACTGAAAGAACCTTTTTCACGAATTCTGATCAGCACCCGATCGGCAAAGGCTTCTACGTCTAATAAACCATCACTTATAGCGTCTGCCAATTCCTCTTGCAATTTCTTGGCTTCTTCTTGGGCTGCTTTTTCGGCTTTTGCTCTAGCAATGGCTTCAGCATTAGTGTCACCAAGGGACAGATCATTTTTGGAGCTAGTATCAGAAAAGTCGAGATTAGTTTTAGAGTCGTCAGTAGTTTTTTCACGCATTATTTCTAGTGGTGTTACTTCAACTGGTTTGCCTGGACTATAGTTTTTAGCGATGACGTTAGTTCCTTTGGGTATTTCGATGGCCTTAATATCGCGTTGAACGCCAAAGGCAGTTTTCATAGCACCAGCCACTTGACGGAATTTAAGAGCATCCATTTCAGCAAAAGATAGCAGCAAAACAAAAAAACACATGAGAAGTGTCATTAAGTCTGCAAAGGTCGCAAGCCAGGGAGGTAAGCTGTCTTCACAGGGGGGACATTCGCATTCTTCATTCATTGCAAGCTTGCCACCTTAAAAATATTAAGACTAAAACTGCTGGTGATAGCGTTTTAATCATCCTCTACTCGTTTACTTTCGGGTAAGTAAGCATCCAATAATTGTTTTAATATGCGGGGGTTGGTACCGTCTTGAATACCCTTGATTGCCTCGAGAATTAAATCTCGATTACGTTTTTCATAGCCCCGAATTAAAATTAATTTTTCTGCTAGGGGCTGAGCAAAAGCGTTGGCGATGATGGCACCATAGAGTGTGGTTAATAATGCAATGGCCATTGCAGGTCCAATTGAAGCAGGATCAGACATGTTCGCAAGCATCTGCACCAAGCCAATCAGCGTGCCAATCATGCCCATCGCGGGAGCATAAACGGCCATCGCTTTAAACATATCTGAACCCACTGTATGTCGTTCTATCGACAGGTTAATGTCTTTTGTTAATAAGTTACTGACGATTTCTGGTGCATGACCATCAATACATAAACCTATACCTTTTTCCAAAAAACGATTGGTGATCTCCCTGCCTTCGAGTGAAAGAATTCCCTCTTTGCGCGCTACATTGGCCATTTCTACAGACTCATCGATTAAGGTTTGAGTCGAATCAAGCTTATAAAAAAAGCCTTTTAAGCCAATTTTAAATGATCCCAGAAAGTCGTTTAACGTGATTCGCATTAAAGTGACAGCAAAGGTACCACCGATGACCACCAGAATTGATGGAACACTTACAAATATCATGAAGGGTCCACCCATCGTGATGGCACCCCCGATTACTCCAAACCCTAAAATAAAACCAATAATTGAAGCGATATCCACTCAGTTTCTCCTGCCTGTTAGTGTGTTATCGGAAGAACTTTAGTTTAGTTTAGTTTTGAAATTCTGCTGAAAATTTTGAGGTTAACGGAGCTGAAAGGGATCTGACTGATTAGCAACGCAGCTGGTAAGTTGATTGGTTTAGCTGGTTGATTAGCTTGTGCTTTTGTAGCCATGTACGTGACTCTTCTGAGTCTTGCTCAAACCAGTTTTGAGTGTTGCCGAGGCGAAAGCTATAACCCCAGGCGTCCATGTCTGTCATCATGCGCTGACGGCCCAGCGAAGGTAAATCATCAGCAAGTAATATTTGTAAATAGCATACAGCGTTCTCTTCTTGTTGAAAGTTACCTGCGTTGGTATTGAGTTGCTTTCGTCTAATGGCATCCATGCAGATAAAATGACAGGCTTCATGTAAGGCTGAGTGAACGGGTGTATCTTGTCTTAAGAAAATTTGATTACCTATGAGTCCTGCTTCCTCATTACCCCAAAAGCTTCCTGGAATATCCTTGTTAGTTGCCGTAATTTGAACTTTGAGTTGGAAGCGTGCTAATAGATTAACGAGTTGGGATGGATCAATATCGTAGAAGCGAAGTACTGTTTTTTCGAGTGCGTTAGTTTTGCCCATGAATAGCTTATGATTGATTATTTAACATCTTGGCAATGGTTTGTTGCAATCTCCACCATTCTTCTTTCATGTGTTGTGGTGGTGACTTTCGAGTTCGGATTACCAGATAGTTGATAGCGGCACCAAACACACCCAGAATACCACCAATATCAAAATCAGGTTGTGAATAGTGTGTTCGAATCTTTTTAATGAGCGCCATGCCTCGTTCTGCTCGGGTGCGACCGAGTGCAATAGTGAGATTATTTTGCTCTGACATTTCCCAAGCCATAATCTCAAGCGTTAATGGCATTGCCTGTAACGACGCGGCATGTCGCATTAATAACGTTTGCAAATATTCCTGTAAGGGAAGGTTTGGAAAAGTTTCGGCCGTTTCACTCATGACTTCATCCACTTGCCACCAAAGTTGGATCGTTTCAGAAAAAGCGAGCAGCAATCCATCAAAGCCACCAAAGTAACGATAAATAAGTACCTTGTCACAACCGGCTCTGCGGGCTATAGCGTTGACACCAACGGCTGGATAGCCTTGTTCTAACAATAAACTTTCGACGGCTTTGAGAATTTTTTGTTCGGTCTGTAATCGGCTTCGCTTCATTGGACTGATTCTATCCCACGACAGATTTTGATTGCTGCCAAAACGCTTCCATTTGGTCTAACACCTGTTGACTCATGTTAATATTGGAAGATTGCATCTGTTGTTTTACATAAGCAAAGCGGCGAATGAATTTTTGATTGGTGTGACGTAAAGACATCTCAGCTTCGATTTTTAGGTGCCGAGCAATGTTGAGGCAAACAAATAAAACATCGCCTAATTCATCACTTACCTGCGTTAGATCGCCACCCTCTATTGCTTGTTTTAACTCCGCGACTTCTTCGTCAAGTTTATCAAGAACGAAGCTTAGTTCAGGCCAGTCAAAACCATATTCAGCTGCTTCATATTGCAAGCTAACCGCTCTTTTGATGGCTGATTGTGAGGTAGAATTTTGTCCAAAGTTGGTCGAAGTCACGCCTGATAATGTCTTTTCTTTTGACTTTAAGTCCTGCCATTGCTGTTTGAGAGTTTCCTCGTCCGTGTCCGTCTGATGGTTCAGATCAAAGACATGGGGATGCCTACGTGTCATTTTAGTGACAATGTCCTCAACCACCTGATCAAAGTCAAAAAAACCCCGTTCTTGTGCGATTCGGCTATGGAATACAATATGAAATAGTAGGTCACCCAACTCTTCTTTTAAATTGTCCATGTCTTCACGCTCGATAGCATCGAGTACTTCATGAGTTTCTTCTAGTGTATAAGCTGCAATTGAGGCACTGGTTTGCTTCAGGTCCCAGGGGCAGCCAGTATTGGGAGTGCGTAACCTTTCCATCAAGGTCAGTAATTTTTGGATGCTATTCATGGATTGCTCAGTTTTTAAAGAAATGAAAAAAATTGCCTAAACATAAAATAATAGTTTGCCTCATGGCAAGTTAAAACTGGATAATAGCCACAATTATTCCGTTAGTTCCAATAATAACCGCCTAAAGTTAATATGAGCGATAGACTTCAATCAATGGTCCAGTGGCTGAACGGCCTTGGTTACCATAATTATACGCTAAGTTCTGCATCTGAAGATGCCAGTTTTAGGTCGTATCAGCGCCTTCAGCATGGACAGAATTCCTGGGTAGTGATGGATGCACCACCAGAAAAAGAACCATGCGATCGATTTATTGAAATTGCTGCGAAGTTACGTCAGGCCGGATTGTCAGCGCCCGAGGTTATTCATCAAAATCTTGAGTTAGGTTTTCTACTATTGACAGATCTAGGTGAGACACCTTATCTATCCGCACTTAATGCCGATAGTAAAGAATCCCTCTATGGGGATGCACAAGATGCATTGTTGCAAATGCAGGTTAATGTTCCGAGTCAGAGTTTACCCACATACAGTCGCGAGCTATTAAATCAGGAAATGGATCTATTTCATGATTGGTTTCTAGGAGAACTGTTTGGTATTCAATTGAATAAATTACAGCAAAGGTTATGGATTTCAATTAAGCAAACCTTAATTCAAAACGCCCTCGAGCAACCGCAGTTATTTGTACATCGCGACTATCATTCGCGTAACTTAATGAGAATTGAGGGCAATAACCCAGGCATTATTGATTTTCAAGACGCTGTATGCGGTCCCATTACTTATGACCTAGTGTCAATGTTACGCGACTGCTATATTGACTGGCCTATCGCGGAGGTCGAGTCTTTGGCATTGGGTTATTATCAAGCGGCAAAAGCGGCGTCATTACTTGATGTCGAGCCACAGCAATTCTTAAAATGGTTTAACTTAATGGGTATTCAGCGTCATTTGAAAGCGGTCGGCATATTCTCCCGTTTGAAAATTCGTGATGGCAAAAGTGCGTATTTGAAGGACATCCCACGGACACTCTATTATTTATTTCAGGTTAGTGATTTGGAATCAAGCTTGGTGGGGTTGAATGATTTAATGGCAGAATTAAATTTATCTGAACGAACAAAGTCAATGACCGAATGAATGCAATGATTCTAGCCGCTGGACGCGGCGAGCGACTGCGTCCTCACACCGATAGCTGTCCCAAGCCATTACTGAATGTTAAAGGTAAGCCACTGATAAGCTATCATTTTGAAGCATTAGCTCGGGCAGGAATTAAACAAGTTGTGGTTAATGTGAGTTGGCTAGGGGATAAAATTGAAGCGGCAATGGGTTCGGGTAGTCAGTTTGGGCTTGAAATTATTTATAGCCGTGAAGCGGAGGCGCTTGAAACTGCTGGAGGCATTGTTCACGCATTGGCGCAATTGGATGACCAATTTATAGTCGTTAATGGTGATATTTTCACTGACTATCCATTTGAAAAACTGCGGTCAAAGAAAGCTGTCGCTCATTTAGTGATGGTAAAAAACCCACCACATAATCTCAAGGGAGATTTTGCGTTGAACGATGGTTATGTCAATAATCGATCAGACGATCGCCATACTTTTGCGGGTATATCTTGCTTCCATAAATCATTTTTTGAAAATCTTTTACACGGTAAACAAGCATTAGCGCCTTTGTTAAGAAAAGCAATGGAAGACAACCAAGTAACTGGAGAGGTGTTCGAAGGTGAATGGACCGATGTCGGGACATTTGCAAGATGGGAATCTATAGCTTAGGTCCGATAGATCCCTAATCTCAATGACGTTTAGTTTGTTTTGTTACAACTAACTTTGCTAACTGACAACGCTAGTCTCCGTAGCATCACTCGTTCGTAAGCGGCTACGCAAATGGCCTGCAGACTCTAAAATTGGATAAGCAACAGATGTTAAATGGGAATTGATACGTTTTAAGTCGCGAATAACATCGAGTTGCAATGCGCTCAAACGGGAATCGTAAGTAACGTCTTCCCTAAGTTTATTGAGGTGATTCACAACAGACTGCTTTTCTAGTTTGATAAATTTATATTTTTTGGCCAGTAGCTGTCTGGCCATACTTATGTCACCTGAGGTGAAAACGCTTAATGACAGGTTAAAGCTCAGTAAAACTGGCTGGTATAGATTATTAATATCTTCTCTGTCTTGTAATGACATTTTTGCACCTGGCCGCATTTTTTTACGCAACAGGCTGTCGATCATATCGACTGAAATAATGTCTCCAATATGTTCTAGGTTAGTTGCAAAACTCATTATCTCGGTGCAACGCATGCTTTCTTTTTCACCGAGTGTCTCTCGACTGAGTCTGGTGAGGTAGAGCTTTACCTCATCATAAAATTGGTTTGCAGTTTGGTCCATTGCACGGGTTTTTTTAGCTAAATCGATGTCATTTTTCTTCAACGCAATGAACGTATTCCTGAACATACGTTCAACGATTTCACCCATTCTTAGTACTTCACGTTCAGCATTGACCAGAGCCACTAATGGCGTAGCAAAAGCTGATTTATTGAGGTGCATCGGTTTCAGTTCATTCGTTTCAACTTCAAGCTCAGGCAACATTTTTTCTGTCAAGGTGGCCATTTGGTTAATCAATGGCAGGAATAAAATAGCCAGTGCAATATTGAAGAACATATGAAAATTTGCAATTTGGCGGGCTTCACTCATATCAAATTGAACGACCCAATTGGACAAAAAGCCAACCATTGGTAGCACAATAATAACGCCACAAACTCTAAAGATTAAATTTCCTAATGGGGGTTGTCGAGCACTACTGCTGCCACCAAGCGTTGCAATAATGGGCGGGATAGCACTCCCAATATTGGCACCTAGTACAAAAGCAAAAGCTACACTAGGGTCAAGTGCCCCCGTGCTTGCTAGAGTGATAATTAACAGTACGGTGGCGAGGCTCGAGTGCGCCATCCAGGCAATCAGTGCAGCAACAATTACAGCCAGAATTAAATCATTCCCTAATGAAGAGAAAATACTCTGCACAATAGCCGATTCTCGCATCGGAGTTGATGCCGCTAAAATTAACTTCAGTGCCAATAACATCATACCAATGCCAAGTAGCAATCGACCGATATCACGAGACCGCCCGCTGTCAAAGTAAGTGTACATGCCAACGCCAATTGCGATTAACATGGGTGACAGAACCGACAAGTCAAAAGTAAGTACTTGAGCGACCAAGGTTGTACCAACATCTGCGCCTAACAAAACGGCAAGTGCTGGGCCTGTATTAATGATGCCTTGACCACTAAATGAGGCTGTCAATAAGGCAGTGGCACTACTACTTTGCAATAAAACCGTCACACCAAGACCAGTGAAAAATGCTTTGAATCGGTTGGAAAGACTCGCGCCTAATGCGGTTCGAACTTCACTGCCCCAGGCATCGGTGATACCGATACGTACCATGCGTAAGCCCCACAACAACAAAGAAACCCCACCAACTAAATTAATCAGAATGGTACTGCCGTTGATGATCGTGACTCCTATGAAAAGGGTGAAATTAAGTTTTTATTAACAAACTAAAATGTACAGACAGGGTGCCATATACATATTCTATTCAGCATACCTGAAATGGGGTTTTTTCTCCAGTCTGGTAATTGCCACTTTGCCTGTTGGATCGATATTAAAGCCAGCTTAAAGCAACGATTTTGGTGATACCTATATTAGGTTGCTGGTATTTCTATGCCATTTATAAAGTTATAAAAAGCGTAAAGAAAAGTCGATCGCCCGCACATGTTTGGTTAGTGCGCCAATAGAAATGAAGTCGACTCCGGTATTGGCAATGTTAAACAACGATTCATCGGTAATATTACCGGAAGCTTCGAGCTGAATTTGATTGGACGTCATTTTAACTGCCTGTTTCATTTCTTCCAAACTGAAATTATCGATTAATGCTCTGTCGACGTTTGCCTCTAAGGCTTGTTGCAATTGTTCGAGAGTCTCTACTTCCACTTCTAGTAACTTGTCTGAATGTAATGCTCGACCGCGTTCGACTGCTTGACGAATGCTGCCACATGCGGCCAGATGATTTTCTTTGATCAGGTAGGCATCAAATAAACCGATCCGATGGTTTAACCCACCGCCACAGGTAACCGCATATTTTTGTGCTAGGCGTAAATGCGGAATCGTTTTTCGGGTATCCAGAATGCGGCATTTAGTCTGACTAATTTTGTCAACATAATAACGAGTTGTGGTGGCAGTCCCGGACAGGGTTTGTAGAAAGTTAAGAGCGGTGCGTTCTGCAGTCAAAATGGCACGGGCAGGGCCGCTTATCCGACATACAACACTCTCTGCACTGACTCGGTCTCCATCCTGAGCTTGCCAGTCGAGATGGATGCCCTCGTCACATTGTTTGAAAGCCTGTTCAAACCAGGCAGTGCCGCATAAAATAGCTTCCTCTCGAACCAATAGTTGAGTGCGTAATAATTTATTTTCATCAATTAAAAGAGCGCTAATATCACCACTGCCAACATCTTCTTTTAGCGCTAATTCAATGTCTTTAACAATGTGTTGTTGCAAGTTCATATTTTTCATTCTATGTGTTTAATTATGCTGTCTAATGATGAATATCAGTACTGAACGATCGATAGACGTGAAAGCTTTTTAGGCTTCATGTAGCTCAACCACAGTCAATAGACTGCTACCACCAAAACATGCGATAGGCCGTTAAACGGATGCGAGGCTTTTCGCTTAGTTGATTCATATTATTTTAACCCTGAACAAACAGTGAATGACTGATAGGACAGACTTAATTGCGTTGCTTAGAGGGAAAATAAATTAATGATTCGGGTTGGTTGCCAGTGATAATTGACAATAATATCAAATAACTCACTTTAAGCCTATGTTCAGTCACTCGGTTAACTCATAGGTAGCCACAGTGTTTATATTGAAAATAAAGACTGGCTGATCTAAGGTGCCAAGTTAGATTTTTTTTACACAAGCCAAATAAGCGTTGTCATCAGGGAGAGTGTTATCTCTTTGAGCTTGCCAGAGAGCCTGCCCCAGACACTCAATCATCGAGTGCTCGGCATCATGATGATCATTTGCTTTAATTATTTTTTGATAGGCGCTCTGAATGCCAGGAGGACGATTTGCATCTGCCTGTTCGCGGATGGCAATGTGCATGCCCATGTGTAAAAAAGGATTAGTTTGGCCATCTTCAGGCGTGAAGTCTTGCTCCTTGGCATGCTCTCCTTTGTCGAGTAACGCATGATATTCTGGATGCAGTTTTATTACGTCAGCGATAATTGCTTCCATCGGTTCTAACAAAGACTTCTGCTGCATTTTTTGCCAGACGGTGAGATAAACCTGTCTAACTTCTTCACGTGATTGAAACATGTTTACCCCTCATCACAACCCTTACTCAGGATCAGTCTTGTGTTTGTAATCGCATAAATCTTCAATAATACAGCTACCGCAGCGTGGCTTGCGAGCGATACAAGTGTAGCGACCATGTAAGATTAACCAATGGTGTGCATCGACTTTGAATTCTGTAGGTACGAATTTAATCAGTTTCTTTTCTACGACAACAACATCTTTACCTGGCGCAATGCCTGTTCGATTGGATACTCGAAATATGTGCGTATCGACAGCAATCGTTGGATGACCGAATGCGGTGTTTAAAACTACGTTGGCAGTTTTTCGACCAACGCCAGGTAACGCTTCTAGTGCGACACGGTCTTCTGGTACCAACGAGTGGTGCTGCTCTATGAGTATTTTGCAAGTTGCAATGGTGTTTTTAGCTTTTGAATTAAATAAACCAATGGTTCTAATATATTGACTGAGCCCGTCCACACCCAATGCGAATATAGTTTCAGGTGTGTTAGCGACAGGGTAAAGTTTTGCTGTCGCCTTATTGACGCTAATATCGGTGGCTTGCGCCGACAACAAAACTGAAATTAATAGTTCAAAAGTCGAATCATATTTCAATTCGCTGGTTGGCTTTAAGGTGCCTGCTTGAAACCGGCTGAAGATTTCATGACGTTTAATTTTATTCACTGTCAAGTCTTAATCAGTCTAAGTGTTGAGTGTTGGGTCAATCAAAGTGTCTCTGTCTTTGGCCCTTACACCCATGGCATTCTTGGCAGCAATTAAAATGGCCAAACCAAAGAAAGCACCAGGCGGTAAAATGGCGAGCAAGAATCCAGAGTAGTCCTCATTGAATGTAATGGTTAACGCTTTGGCAGGCTTGCCAAACATTAGGTCAGCATTGGCGAGTAGTGTGCCTGATCCGATAATTTCTCGCATTGCACCCAATAAAGCAAGTACGCCAAGGAAGCCCAGTCCCATCATGAAACCATCGAGCGCTGAGGCTCCAACTGGGTTGCGTGATGCAAAACCTTCGGCCCGACCAATAATGGCACAGTTAGTGACAATTAAAGGAATGAATATGCCTAATACCAAAAACAGATCAAAGAAAAAGGCTTTCATGAGTAATTCTATAACGGTCACGACACAGGCGATAATCAATACAAAAACAGGAAGACGCACTTCACTTCGAATAAAGCCTCTGATTAATGAGACCAGCGTATTAGATAATATGAGTGTGACCATGGTTGCCACTCCAAGCCCAATCCCATTAATTGTATTGTTAGTAACTGCAAGTAATGGGCATAAGCCAAGGAGCTGCACGAGTGCAACATTGTTGGTCCATAAGCCGTTTTGAGTAATTTCTTTATTCATATCAATAACTTTATTGAAAAATATTATCTGAGTTTTGTTGGTAATAAAGTAAGGTTTTCTTTACCGCGAGTACAATAGCCCTGGGCGTTATGGTTGCCCCCGTAAACTGGTCGAAATCACCACCATCTTTTTTGACTAACCATTTTGACGGCTTGGGGCTATCCAATGAACGGCTATTAAAGCTGAAAATCCAATCAGATTTTTGAGTTTCAATCGCGTCCCCTAGGCCAGGAGTTTCGCTATGTTTCACAGCGCGCACGCCAGCTATGCTGCCATCGGCATAGACACCAACCAGCAAATGAATTTTGCCACTGTAGCCATTTGGTGCAATGCTATTAAAAATAACGGCTATAGGCTTTCCCTCAAGACGGGCGCGATAAACAATAGTGTCGTCCTGGGTTCCAAGTAGACCCGATGCGGGGACGGTCCCTGTATCGTTTACAATATCATTATCAAGCTGTTCTGCCGGTAATAAAGCATTTAAGTTACGCAATAAAACTAACCGTTCATTATCTTCAATTTTAGACCGTGTCGTATCTTCAGTGACAGCGACAAATGTCGTTCCGACAACTGCAAATACCCATAAAAAAACACCAGAAATCAGTATTTGTTTCTTATTCATATAAGCGGTTCATTTTAGGCAAACTTCAACATAGGGAAATTCACTATTTTGCGCCATACACTTTGGGTTGAGTGTAATAATCAATTAGTGGAACACACATGTTGGCTAGCAAGACGGCAAAAGCAACACCATCAGGGTAGCCCCCCCAATTGCGAATTAAATAAACAAGCAAGCCAATTAGTATGCCATAGTAAATCCGTCCATTATTAGTGGTAGCGGCGCTAACTGGGTCAGTTGCAATAAAAAATGCACCGAGCATAGCGCCCCCCGACAGCCAATGAAATAGTGGTGATGTTGCTGTTTCGGCATCAATCAAATAAAAAACCCATGCGATGCTACCTAAGCTTCCTAGTAATGCGACGGGTATATGCCAGCGGATTGTTTTATTAATTAAAAGCCACAAACCGCCAATTAGCCATCCAGCTGAAATCCATTCCCAACCAATACCGCCTAGCTTGCCAAACAACGGTGCCTGAAAGATCTCGCTTATAGGGATGTCTTGTCTTAGGGCTGTCTTGACATGATCTAATGGCGTGGCAGCAGTAAAAGCATCCCATGTGGAATCACCGATACCCAAGACAAATTTGAGCGAATCAACCAACCCATAAGTTTCACCACTCATTGGAATTGGCAGGTGCCATGACGTCATTTCCTTAGGAAATGAAATTAGCAATACGACGTAACCAACCATTGCGGGATTGAACGGATTAAAGCCGAGGCCACCATACAAGTGTTTGCCGGCGATCATTGCAAAACCAATGCCAACGACAATTAGCCACCAGACAGAATGGCTCGGTAGGCACAATGCAAACAACCAACCGGTGACAACTGCACTATAGTCGTTCAAATGTGGTTTGATAGATTTTTTTCTTAGCCATAAAATAACAGCCTCAAAGCCAAGTGCAAACAACACCGCAATCGCAATATTGATCATAATACTAGGGCCAAAAAACCAGGCATAAGCCAGCGTTCCAGGTATCAAACCAATAATGACGTTAATCATTAGTCGCCGAAGAGACTTACTTTGACTGACGTAAGGGGAGGAGACAATGACCGATGTCATGTGTTTTGCTCGTGTTCTGAACATCGACGGGCATCAGCCTCATCAATTTGCTTCTGTTGATCGGCAGTGAGGTTGGTGATGTTTTTGGGTACGATCACTTGTTCACTTTTCTTAGCTTTTATTCTATCGAGAGCAGCTTGTATTGGATCGGCTACACTACTGTCCATTTTTTTAGCTGCTGATTTTTTTAAGAGTGCTTCACGCTTTAAACGTCGCTTTTGCTCTTCTTGTTGTTTTTTCAATAACAATCTTTTTTCACGAAACTCGAATCGTATGCGTGCCCGGTCAGACTTAAAAGTTGCCCGTTGTGTCGCCCGAATTTCACTCTTAGACGCTCGATAATATTGCACCAATGGAATTTGACTGGGACAGACTGCCGAGCAACAACCACATTCAATACAATCGAAAAGGTTGTACGCCTCAACTTTTTCATACTCTTTTGATCTTGAATGCCAATATAACTGCTGTGGTAGTAACTGTGCAGGACAAACTTCGGCACATTTACCACAACGCACACATTCATCGTGGATACCTGGCTGTTGTGCGATGAGTTGCTGCTGCATCACCAAGATATTATTACTTGATTTAACAATAGGCACGTTGTCACTGGACAGCGAAAACCCCATCATTGGACCACCCATTACCAAGTGTTGCTGAGTGGCATTTGGTTGGTTAAGGCCATTTTGAACATAACCCCCAGCCAGCTCGATTAAATACTTGATTGGAGTGCCTAACCGAACTATCCAATTGCCTGGCAGACGGACCCCATCTCCTGACACGGTGACATAACGCGACATCAAAGGCTGGTTCAGTTCGAGGGCTTGAGTGATCGCCAAACAAGTCCCTACGTTTTGGCAAAATATTCCAATATCAAAAGCCAGTTGACCCGTTGGGATTTCATTACCAGTTAATATTTGAATGAGTTGCTTTTCGCCACCCGATGGATACAGGGTTGGTATGGATACGACAGCTGTATTAGGCAATGACTCGGTCTGTAAGGCTAGCTTCATTGCCTCGATCGCCTTTGGTTTGTTGTCTTCTATACCAATCAGTGTCTTCTTTGGAGTCAACATGCGTTGCAAATAACCAATCCCTCTGACAGTCTCATACGCTTGATTTTGCATCAGGCTATCATCACAGGTGATGTAGGGTTCGCATTCAGCCCCATTGATGATCAATGTATGAATGCCTAAATCAATGCCGCGCGATAATTTTGGTGAGGTTGGAAACGATGCCCCACCCAAGCCAACAACACCGAGTCGACGAATATGGTCGAGAATATCAGCAGCCTGCATCTGGCTAACCTCTATAGGTTCAACCTTGATTGATGCATCTTTGCCATCCACATCAATAATAATACAGTCAGCACTTTGGCCTGACGCATGTGCAACTAAATGAGGGCCTATAGAGCGCACAATACCGGATGTTGAGGCATGGACTGGAGCACTGATAGGTGATGAACTTCCAGCGATTAGCTGACCACGCAGGACCCGATCGCCAACATTAACCAGTGGCTTGTTTGATTCGCCAATATGTTGCTTTAAAGGCATTATCAGCTGGTTAGGTAGAGGTGCAACTTGTACCGGTCGTGTGAGCGATTCAGATTTATGGTCATCAAGATGAATGCCGCCATTGAAACGACTGAGTTTAATGTCCATAGGTGATGGCCCCCTCTTGTTCTGAACTTGACTCAAGGCTGGCTAATGTCTCTCCGGGTAATGACCATTTCCAATCTTCTATAGTTTGTTTAATGGGAATTAGATCAATGCAATCGACCGGGCAAGGGGGTAGGCAAAGTTCGCAGCCTGTACACTCGTCGATAATAATGGTGTGCATATGCTTTGCTGAGCCAAGAATCGCATCAACAGGACAAGCCTGAATACAAAGCGTACAGCCAATACAAGTGTCTTCCCGAATGAAGGCGACTAATGGAACGTCATTGTGATCACCGTGTTCAGCATTAAGTTCCAATACCTCAACATCGAGTAAATCTGCTAGTAGCACAACGGTTGATTGGCCACCCGGTGGGCATTGATTAATCGGCGCTTCGCCATTCGCAATCGCTTCAGCATAAGGACGGCAACCTGGATAGGTACATTGGCCACACTGAGTTTGAGGCAATAAACTATCGATCTGATCGACGATTGGATTACCTTCGACCTTGAAACGAATAGCTGCATAGCCAAGAATCAGGCCAAAAATACCGGCCATCGCGCTAATGGTAAGTATCGCGATTAGCATCAATTAAACCTTAACCAATCCGGCCAGGCCCATAAATGCAAGCGACATTAAACCCGCTGTCACCAAGCCTATGGCAGACCCTCGAAACGGTGCGGGAACATCAGCAACATTGACACGTTCGCGCATGGCCGCAAATAGCACCAGTACCAGCGAGAATCCAAGCGCCGCACCAAAGCCATATACTGCTGATTGAAGGAAACTGTTTTGTTCCTGCACATTGATCAAGGCAACCCCTAAAACAGCGCAATTGGTGGTAATCAGTGGCAGGAAGATCCCCAGCACGTTGTATAGCAGAGGGCTTGTTTTATGAACCACCAGTTCGGTAAAATTCACGACTGCAGCAATCGCGATAATGAAGGCAATAGTCCGCAAGAACTCGAGCCCCAACGGTGCCAGAATCCAACTATTGATCATATAACTTAAAATGGACGAGAGCGTTAATACAAAGGTCGTGGCTGCGCTCATACCTATCGCAGTTTCCACCTTGCGTGACACGCCCATGAAAGGGCACAGCCCAAGGAACTTCACCAACACAATATTGTTGACAAAAACCGTGCTGATCAATAAAAGAAATAGCTCTGAAAAGTATTCGGACATATACACTATTATAGGGCTATGAGCGGTTGAAAAATACTGAATTTACATAAGGTTAATATTAAATTTATGAATGGAGCAAGTTGAACTGAGATATGTCTAGTTTGGTGAGATTTAGATCTGGCCAGAATGTAAGATTTTCTTCATATGGGTGTGTTGAATTCATGCTTTTAATTCAACATTGCGCCCGTTTTAATAAAAATCCGTGGTAGACGTATTGATGGCTCAGAAGGCCGTAAAATGACTTTTTTCTGGCTGTGGCTTCAAACGCTTTAAAGTCCAACCAGCTTTTATTCGCCGTTTTTTCTGGCAAATCATAAAACTGTTGTTCGACGAGCAATAAGTCAAAAATCGAGCCAGCCCCATAATTCTTCTTTTTGCTCGCTCAATGCCTTGGCATTATGAACGGCAAGATTGATCTGTTCCGCCTTGTTGATAGCCTAGGCAGGGATTCAATTCAACTTGAAGGCGTGTTTAGTCTGATACAACCCCGGGTGACAATAATCGAGCGTGCTCAATAAAAGAGACAATTGAAATCGTAACGTCATTTTGCCAATTAAGGGCACTTAAATCTCTGTGATAGTTGGCTGCAGCACTAAAGCTGTCTAGGTAGCCTAAAACTTGAGTGACGTCGATAGCCGATAGGATGATTAATGGGCTGCAAAGTAACATCGCTAACCAAGCGCTATTAGAACGTTTTTGGTGATAAATATGAATTAAATACAGGCTAGCAATGAATGGCATTAAAATTGCGTACCAAGTGATGTCGAATAGCAATTCTGGCAAATGTGAGGTGAATATATAGTTTAACTCTGCAACCAATGGAGTAATTAATTGAAACATTAGATAGCTAAGGCTAATCACTACAACAAGTGGTTTGATTTCACTTCGATTAAAAATTAGACGTTCGAGAATCGCCAAGAAAAAGATCAATCCAACCAGATACAACGCGGTTTCGCGAGCCACAAGTTTTGCCAGTGTGTCCCATTTATAGTTAGTAAATGAATGGATGTGAAAATCGATTGCACTGACAATAAGGCATACTGTGATTAACAAAACACCCCAGAAGGCATGACTAAACCAATGCTGTGATTGCCCATTACCGGGCAATGTTTTGGTATCTGCTACACTTTGACTTGGCAATACAATACGAGCCTCTATACGGCCAAGTTTTATATCGATGGGTAATTTGCCCAGGGAGATAGACTTTTTGGCCTGTCCATTAAACCGAGCAGGATTAACATCAGTTAAATTATGCAATTCGATATGGCCATCGTCATCTCGAATAATGTCTAGATGATAGGGTGCGACGGTTGGCTCGGATAATATAATATCGTTGTCAAAAGCCCGACCAATTCGGATACGTGGTTTATCGATGACCTCGTAGCGATGCAATCCTGGTGTATGAATTTCTAAGATTAAGGTGTCCATTCGATGCTCTCCATGAATTTTTGAATCAAGGGCAAGCTAGCCTCATAGTCGATGCCGGTCATGGTTAATCGAACAAAAAGCCCTGTGTTTTCATGGCCAGTTAACGCGGCGGTGAATAAAATATCACTAAGGCCCTCGTACTCAACATATTCGCGCCGGCATAAACTAGTTTTAAATGTCTGTTGAGAAGCGTCGACAAACCAGTTTTTGCAATTAAAGTTACTGATCACATCTGGTGATACCCGACTGCCGATTTTTACCTCGTTGAGCTTTTGGTAAAGGTTATAAAATTGGAGCGCATTGAGCTCGTCAGACTCAAGCCAAAAATAGTGATAATTTAGGTTACCAACAAACTTATTTTGGCTGTCGAGATACACTTGATTTTGATTGGCACAACTAATTTGATAACGTTTATAGAGCACTTTATCCGCCAATTTTTGGCTATTGTCCCAGCAACGTACGGTAGGGGATATTGCGCCGGGTAAGGATACTTGCCGCAGTTGCACTTTGGGCCAGTCTTGGTCCAGGATGCCTTTTAAATAGTTGTTTTCATATTGAATAAGTTGCTGTGTGACTTCGATTTTTAAATCTTGGTCGGCAGCTAATGGTGTTTTTTTGACGCGTTCAATCAGCCGATTAAGGTAATGAGAGGGCACAATAAAGCTGATGGCATTTCGCGCCGTAGCAACATTAATACCAATCACCTCTCCATCATCATTATAGGTTGGACCCCCACTCATGCCGGGGTTGAGACTGCCAGAAAACAAAATACGGCTATCGTCAGTTTGGTTCAGAATACCGCCATTCGTGCCCACCGCGATGGTCAAACCTAAATCAAGAGGATTCCCCATTGCGAATATGGTTGAACCTTTGGGTGGAAGCGCACTCATTTTGTTGGCTTGTCCTAATGGTGATTCAGAGCCCAGTAGTGCCAAGTCATGTGCGATGTCGAGGCCAAGCAACTTGAGTGGCCCTGAGCGACCATTTTTGCTTAAGTAGGAAATAGTGAACCTTTCTGGTTCGGTTATAATTTGACTAATGACATGAAAATTAGTCGCAACTTTAAGTCCATTGTCGACAATGAAACCAGACCCAATACCCGATTTTTTACCGGTTTCACGATTCAATACTCGAATCTGAAACACGTTGTCCTCATGCATTTTATAAATGGCTTTGGACTCAAGCGCTAGGGCAGTTTGAAGTAATTGCCCTAAGACCAGTAAAGAAAAAAATGTGATGATTTGACGCATAAAGGTCCCTTTAGTTAAATCGTATTAGTTAAATTGCAAAGAGTGCCATTGAGGTATTAATATAAAACGATTAACGGACATTAACTCACCCGCATGCCAGGCTTAGCACCATTGTCAGGGTGTAAAACAAACAGACCATCGTCGTCTGACCCAGCACAAAGAACCATACCCTCAGAGACACCGAAGCGCATTTTTCTAGGAGCCAGATTTGCTACCATAATAACTTGTTTACCGATGAGCTGATCTGGTTCGTAAGCGCTGCTAATGCCAGCAAAAACGGTGCGTGTTTCGAACCCAATATCGAGCGTTAACTGAAGTAGCTTGTTGGATTTTTCAACAGCCTTAGCGTCAATAATATGTGCCACCCGCAAATCGAGCTTGGCGAAATCGTCATAATTGATTTCATCAGCAATGGGTTCAATCGACGTGACTTCGGTTGATGAAGATTGAGTATCACTTGAAGGTTGGGTTGTTAATTTTTTTTCTTCCACAGCGGCTTCCTTACTGGATTCCACCATGCGTTCGATCAACACCTTATCGATCCGAGTCATAAGCGGTTTGAACTTATTAATAGGATGGTCGAGTAAATCATTATCCAAATCATTCCAGTCGAGCGGATCAACATTCAGGAATGCCTCGGCTTGCTCGGCAACTTTTGGCAGTACTGGCTTCAGTAGAATAATTAACTGGCGAAAACAGTTGATGCCAATCGTACAGGTTTCGTGAACTTCAGCTTGGCGCTCAATATCTTTAACAATGACCCAGGGCTGTTTTTCGTCTATGAACTGATTGGCCTTATCGGCCAGCGCCATAATCTCACGCATAGCGCGTGAGTATTCACGGTTTTCATAAGCGGATGCTATCGAATCGGCAGCGGCCAGTGCTTGCTGACTGAGTTTGTTGTCTCCGATACTGGCCGATAACCTAGCGCCGAAGTTCTTATTGATAAACCCAGCACAACGACTAGCGATGTTAACAACCTTGCCGACCAAATCAGAATTCACTCGGGCACTGAAATCCTCTAGGTTGAGATCAATGTCGTCAACGCCCGAGCTAAGCTTTGCGGCAAAGTAGTAGCGGAGGTATTCAGGGTTTAGATGCTCCAAGTAAGTGCGTGCCTTAATAAAAGTGCCGCGTGACTTAGACATTTTTTGTCCGTCAACGGTTAAGAAACCATGACAGTAAACCGCCGTAGGTTTACGGTAACCGGCACCCTCCAGCATTGCAGGCCAGAACAAGGTGTGGAATCGAGCGATATCTTTACCAATAAAATGATGCAGTTCAGTATGGCTATCCAGTTTCCAGTAATCATCAAAGCTGGCGTTATTTTTATCACACCAGTTTTTAAAGCTAGCCATATAGCCAATAGGTGCATCGAGCCAGACGTAAAAATACTTACCTGGAGCATCGGGAATTTCGAAGCCCCAGTAAGGTGCATTGCGTGAAATATCCCAGTCACGTAAACCGTCCTCAAGCCATTCATCCATCTTATTAGCAATTTCTTTTTGGATATGCCCAGCACGAGTCCATGTTTTAAGCATGTCTTCGAAGTCACTCAGCTTGAAAAAGTATTGCTCAGAATCTTTTTCAATTGGCGTTTCACCCGTTACCACAGAAACAGCATTCTTTAAATCAGTGGGTGAATAAGTGGCACCGCAACTTTCACAATTATCACCATATTGATCAGCAGTTCCACACGAAGGGCATTCACCTTTAATGAATCGGTCGGGTAGGAACATTTCAGCCTTGGGATCATAAGCTTGCGAAATCACCTGAGTTCGAACGTGACCCGCCGCTTTTAGTTTGAGGTAAATTTCTTCAGCAAAGGTTTTGTTTTCAGGTGAGTGGGTACTGTGAAAATTATCGAAGTCGACACCAAAATCAGTAAAGTCAGACAAATGTTCACGATTCATCTTATCAATTAAAACTTCTGGCGTTATGCCCTCAGCTTTTGCACGAAGCATGATTGGCGTGCCGTGTGCATCATCTGCACAGACATAAACACACTCATGTCCACGCATTTTTTGAAAGCGAACCCAGATGTCGGTCTGAACATATTCCAACATATGTCCGATATGGATTGGACCATTGGCATAGGGTAGGGCGCTAGTAACAACTATCTGTCGAACTTTATCGATCATTTATACTGTCTGCAAATGTAAAGTTAGATAGTTTAGGGTTTGAGTTGAATGCTGTATAGAACAAACATATAAAAACTAGGTGATATTTAGGTGATTGCTCAGGTAAAATACCCTTCCTTAATTTATTAAACACAGTTATCGAGTCACTATGTCGATCAGTAAAGCACAAATAGAAGCCGTATTAAGCGAAATCATTGACGAAAACATGGAAACCAATTTGGTTGACGCTGGTTCAGTCAAGGAACTCCTTGTTGATGCGAACAATGTTAGCCTAACGCTTGTTTTGGGATACCCCGCAGCGGGCTATTTCCGTACCCTGAAAAAAGACGTGCAGGATAAATTAGCTACGATAGAAGGTATCGGCGATATCGATATTAATATATCGAGCGCCATTAAGTCTCATGCTGTTCAGCAAAACTTAAAGCCATTGCCTGGTATTAAAAACATTATAGCGGTAGCTTCAGGTAAGGGTGGTGTCGGTAAATCAACTACTGCGGTCAATTTGGCGCTGGCACTGCATATGGAAGGCGCGACCGTCGGCATACTGGACGCTGATATTTACGGCCCTAGTATCCCCCGTATGCTGGGTTGTAGTGGCCAGCCTGAATCAAGTGACGGTAAAAGTCTGGAGCCAATGATCGGCCACGGTATACAATCGATGTCGATTGGTTATCTAGTCGAAGAAGACTCTCCGATGATTTGGCGTGGGCCCATGGTAACGCAGGCCTTAGAGCAATTACTGAACGATACCCGTTGGAGTGAAGTCGATTACCTCATCATCGATCTACCGCCAGGCACAGGTGATACTCAGTTGACACTTGCCCAGAAAATTCCGGTCAGTGGTGCAGTAATTGTTACTACACCGCAAGATATTGCTTTGCTGGATGCTCGCAAAGGGTTAAAGATGTTCGAAAAAGTCGAAGTGCCTGTTTTGGGTGTCGTTGAAAACATGAGTATTCATATCTGTACTCAGTGTGGCCACAGTGAGCACATTTTTGGTGAAGGCGGTGGTGGGCGTATGGCTGCGGAACATGGTGTTGACTTTCTTGGGTCATTACCACTTGATATTCGTATTCGTGAACAGGCCGACAATGGTAATCCAACCGTAGCCGCGATGGCCGACAGCGACATCAGTAATATGTATCGTGCCATTGCCCGAAAGACAGCGGCTAAATTAGCCACCATGGCGAAGGACGTTTCAGCGGCCTTCCCAAGTATCGTTATTCAAAATAACTAGAGACGAATCGCTGATAGCGAGACACTGACGCTTAGCTAGAATAGTGAAGTCAGCGTGGTAGCCTTTGAAAAAGCCCCTAGATATTAGGGGCTACGGTTTTTAGTTTTCGCTGTAGCCTAATTGTTCCAGTAATACTTTTCATATCTGCCATGTTAAGTCCTATAATGGCACCTGTAACTACATAAATGTGTTTTGGGGGCTGCGGTACAACGCTAGTACCTGAAGATATAACATTAATTTGTGCAAATGGTATTTGCCTTAGCCGGCTCCCACACATTTGTGATTAACGAAAAATCGGTCTGCCCGAAAAATAGTGGTCATGAAATGAATAAAAAATCAGCCTCAAATACTTTCAGTCATCGTTAGATCCGGTCACTTGAAAGGCCTGAAAGGACAATCAACTAACATCCGCAATGATGACGGAACGGACGAGCATCGTAATCAATTAGTCGTGTGTTACTTACAAATTAGTTTTTTAAAATAACTCGTAGAAGGTTCCACAGAAGGCATCCTGTGGCAAGGTGAAAGCTCACTATTCGACAAACGTCCCACGGTAAACCATCAGTTCGAAAAAGATCTATACGATCAATACCACCCCGGTGATTTAACCATCACCAAACACAAAAAAATAGAAAATTCCCAGAAGGCATTCGTTTGCCCTCACTGCTTCGATAAACACATCCCAAAATAACGTCATCGATTTGAATAACGCCAACATTAGATTGAATTGGGCCAAGAGCGTGGTGAAGCCCACTTAGGTTCTGATGCCGAAGATACTATTGAATAACACTGTAAAGAAAGTCTCGGAGAAACAAACCTAATGGGATAATTAACGATCCTTATGTGCCAGCAGATTTACTTGATCGCCCAATACTTTGTTTCGGGCTCAAAGAACGATATATCAATGGCATGGCCCTACGGTCATAAAAGTAATGGCTAGTGATCAAAGCTAAATATTACACCGTCGCTGATCTAATGCGGCTTACTGGGCGCTCATCAATAATAATATGGATAGCAGCCGTCACTAGCGCAATGGCAGCAGCGGCCCACCAAACATTATCATAGCTGCCTGTGATGTCATAAAAATAACCACCCAACCAAACGCCAAGAAATGACCCTAATTGATGGTTTAAAAAGACGATACCATAAAGGCTACCCATGTGTTTTAAGCCAAACATTTGGGCCACCAAACCCGAAGTAGGCGGCACGGTAGCAAGCCACAAGAAGCCGGTAACCATAGAAAACAGATAAATAGACGTGGTGGTCATAGGGGTTATCATAAAGGCTGCAATGGCCACGGCACGTATTAAGTAGATAAGACCTAACAGGTTTTTCTTAGAATACTTGCCTGATAATGAACCAAATAATAAACAACCAAAAATGTTGAACAAACCAATTAATGACAAACTAATGACAGCAACTTGTGCATCAAACCCATTATCAGACAAATAGGCCGGCATGTGCACGGTGATGAACGCTAACTGGAAGCCACAAACAAAGAAGCCTGCGATAAGTAACCAATAGTGCACGTGTCCACCGGCCTCTTTAAGCGCATCAAACAAGCTTTGATCTTGCTCTGAACTTGAGATTGAAGGGCGTTGCTCATCATTGCGAAAAGGACGTGACAGTAGCAACATACACATTGAGCCACCGGCTAAAATCATCAAGGTAACCTGCCAACCATAAGCAGCAATAAATCCTTGTGCTACAGGAATCACTAGTAGTTGGCCGAAAGAGGCTGCTGCTGTCCCTAAACCTAAGGCCAAGCCACGCTTTTCTTCACTCACCATTCGAGCTATGGCAGGCAAGACAACCCCCATACCCGTACCCGCTATACCCATACCGACGAGGATGCCAGCGCCGATATGAAGACCCCAGAAACTGTCGGCTGTAGCGGTCACATAAAGACCTAAGGCATATGCTATTGAGCCAATATAAATAGATTTAACTGCCCCAAAACGATCAGCTATGGCACCCGAAATGGGCTGAAACAACCCCCAGCAAAGGTTTTGTAGTGCTAAAGAAAATGCAAAAATCTCACGCCCATAACCAAACTCGTTGGATATTGGGGTCATAAAAAAACCAAATGATGCGCGCATACCAAAGTTGATCGCCAACAATGTGCAGGCGCAAATAACAAACAAACTCAACAACTTTGCTGGGTTAGACATTTATTTATAAATCCAATCTGATAATAAGGCTTGGGTCGGTGGCTATTAACATCACTATTCATCACAGAAGTTATTAAATTGCAGTGGGTAGGCTTTTTACCCTTCCTATACTTAATGTTTGTTGTATCGATAGGTGATCACTATAAAACACAATATCAGACTTAGTGTTAATAATTATGAATTTTTACCACACTCCCAAGAACCTCCCAACTATTAATGATTCTTGAACTATTCTTGGGTTAGGTGGGACTCGATGACTTGTAAACAATGACTCTTCTAGGTTGAAATTATTCGTTTACCACAGTTATAGGTTGTAATAATATACTAATTTCCCTAAGACCTGATTTGTGAATTAACCCAATGACGCCCGAAGCAATACTGAACCAATCGGCAGTAGCCTTAAATCAATCACAACGTGAAACGTATTTTGAACAAGGTTATTTGGTTTTTCCTGAATTAATTGGTCATACCGAACTTCTAGTGATTCGAGATGCTGTAAACAATGTGCTGGATATGAGTCGGGAAGTTGATGTTTCTAATCATCAGTTTGACCTCGAAAAGGGTCATAGTTCAGAGAACCCAAAACTACGTCGAGTCGCCTTGGTAGATGACCTCGATATTAATCTCTGGAAGTTTTGTAAAGATTCAGTCGTTACCGATATTGCGGTTGATATTCTTGGCCCAAATATTCGCTTTCGGGATCTGTTTATAAATTTCAAATGGGCCGGTGGTGGTGCCGAGGTTAAGTGGCATCAAGATATTGCATTTTATCCACACACTAATGTTAATACCTGTCAGTTTTTACTGGCGCTTGAGGATGTCGAATCAGATCAGGGGCCTTTGCAGGTGATTCCGAACAGTCATCTTGGCCCGATACACTTGCATTACAATGCTGAGGGGAATTGGGCTGCTGCTATCAGCGAATCTGACCTTAAATTAGCGGGCGTCAATAAAGCAATCGAGTTGAGGGGTAAAGCAGGTACGTTATCGGTTCATCACAGTTGCACCATTCATGGCTCTGAACAAAACATGAGCCAACGGGGTCGACCCATGTTGGTTATTACCTACAGTGCGGCGGATGCTATTCCCTATACCGCTGCACCTTATCTCAGCTCACATTTCAGTGAACTCGTCCGAGGATCACAACCCCGTTACGCCCATCATCAGGAACTACAAATGCCACTGCCCCCTGATTGGTCAAGTGGTTATACTTCAATATTTAATCATCAGGAACAAGCCGAAAACGATGCCTAATAATCGTTAGGTGCAACCCTAAAAGAACGAGACAAAATCATGCCTGCAGTTTTTGAAAAAGCCGAATATCAGCATCGTCTCGATCTGGTTAGAACCGCCATGTCAGATCGTAATCTCGACGCTTTGGTGATCGGTGATCCCTCAAACATGAACTGGTTGACTGGCTTTGACGCCTGGTCATTTTATGTGCCGCAAGTCATGGCAGTGCTGCATGATCGCGCGCCTATCTGGATGGGTCGGAAAATGGATGCTGGCGCAGTTTCTTTAACAACCTGGTTGGGTGAAGGTTCTATCATGCCTTACGCAGAAGACTATGTGCAGCGAGTTGGAGTTCACCCGATGGAAGTAGTGGCAGCAAATCTTCGTGAATTATCGTTGAATGGAAAACGCATCGGCTATGAAAGTGACACCTATTTTTTCTCACCAAAATCGTTCGCCTGTTTACAGAAAGGTCTCAGTAATTCGGAATGGGTCGATGCTGATTTACTCGTTAACTGGTGCCGGGTTATAAAAAGCAACGCCGAAATTAAGGTGATGCGACAGGCAGCCCGCCTGGTCGAATCAGCAATGACGGTAGCCCATGAAACCATTGCACCAGGCGTTCGTCAATGTGATTTAATGGCAAAAATCGTTGCAGCACAAGTTGGTGGCAATGCTGATTTTGGAGGAGACCTGACGGCACTATCTCCGCTTATTCTTGCGGGCAAGGCAGCTACGACAGCACACCCGATGTGGACAGATGAAAAATTTACCGATGGACAAACCGTCGCACTCGAACTCGGTGGAACCCGTCAACGTTATAACGTTGGTCTGGCTCGTACCATTCAACTCGGTCAGGGGCCACAAGCTGTGTTTGATACGGCACATGCGGTTGAAGAAGGGCTTAATGCGGTGCTTGATACGATTAAGCCAGGGGTTATTGCGGGTGATGTTCATCGGGCCTGGCAGACCGTGCTTGATAAATATGGTTTGGCGAAGGAAAGCCGAATCGGTTATAGCATTGGTGTGGGCTATTCGCCTGACTGGGGTGAGCATACCGTTAGTTTACGGGCTGGAGAAACGACGGTTTTAGAAAAGAATATGGTGCTACATGTCATGCTGGGAATGTGGCTTGACGACTGGGGAATGGAAATGAGTGAAACGGTCGCCGTGACTCATTCTGGTTCTGAATGTCTAACCCAGTTCCCCCGAAACGTACATGTGGTTGATTGATTAATTAAGGGACCTTGACCTGCTGTTTGATCAATTAGTGCAAAACTTTTTAACAACCTACCTCATAAAAAAATTATAAATTAATTGCTTATATTAAACGGTTGCACGTTTCAGCCTTGATGAAAGGTCTTAGGCTGGTGCACTGAATTCTTCGAGTGGGAGACCCATCAGTATCGCTTAACATGGGTTTTTTTAGTTTTGCTGGTTTTACCAGTCATTGCCTTTCTAATTTTGATCGTAAATAGACTATTAAGCCCTTTGGGTTGATTAAACTATGACAGTTCACTAATTTTAGGTCGTTTTCCAAGCTAAAAGAAGTACAAGTTTGTGCCTAAGAAATCACATTACCTTCAAATTGAGCAAGTGGCTTCAGGAGTCAATCGACATGGTGTAATCGTTGTTGTTTAATTTTGTCATTAGTCGCTTTCCTTAGATTTAAACTCGGCGCGATACGTCCTTTAATACTGGTGTCATATGACGCTTTAAGTGTGTTGCACAGGCTGGTAAGAATAGGATTCAGGTTGACGTGAGCCATTCAAGAGGGCTGGATGGACTTCATCAAGTAGAAAGCCTTCCTCGCTTTTTGAATGATCTAAACTGGTGCGCCCAAAAGTAACCGGTGCATCCATCTTCTTGATTCGCTTGACGCGCAATGAGTTCATTTAAACATGTCATAAACCAACCCAAATCACCTACGCGGCTGGCTTATTTTTGTAGTCTAGAATAGTTGTTTAAAGCTGCCCATTTTGATAATCGCTAAATGCCTGCTGAATTTCATCTTGTGTATTCATTACAAAAGGTCCGCCTCGGGCAATGGGTTCGTTTAGTGGCTTACCGGCAATAAGTAAAAACTGGGTACTCTGATCGTTAGCCGTAAGGGTTAGAGATTCACCCTTCGTGAGGATGGCTAACTGGTCTCGTTTAATAGATACGATTTCGTTTTTCTCATCTAATAAAGTGACTTCTCCTTTGATGACGTAGACGAACGCATTGTGTTCATGCGGCAGGGTTTCAGTCAACGTTGTATTGGCCTCCAGTTGGATGTCGAAATACAGTGGAGCCGTTAAAGGTTGCTCGACTGGTCCTTGGGTGCCGTGTGAAGTTTTGCCGCTAATAACTTTGATACTGGCATTGTTTCTGTCTTCAGTTGGTATGCTATCGTTATCATATTCCTGATATTGAGGAGACGTCATTTTATGCGATTTGGGTAGGTTGATCCAAAGTTGAAATCCTTCGAGCAGACCATTTTCTTGTTCAGGCATTTCGGAGTGAATGATACCTTTGCCCGCCGTCATCCACTGTACGCTTCCTGCTGCAATGATACCCTCATTACCTGTGTTATCTTTGTGACGCATGCGACCGTTTAATAAATAGGTGACAGTTTCAAATCCTCGGTGGGGGTGAGCGGGAAACCCTCCAATATAGTCGTCTGGGTTATCTGAGCGAAAAGCATCTAATAGTAAAAAAGGATCTAGCTCCATCAGAGCGCTTTGTCCGATCACTCGAACTAGTTCGACACCTGCGCCGTCAGTGGTGGGTATGCCATTGATGATATTGACAACTTTCCTAATATTTTTAGGGTTCATTTTATTCTCCTTAGGCGGCAGCTGTGATGATTAAATCTTCAATTTGCTGTTGCGCTTTTTTGATACCAGTGTCTGCGTTGATGGCCATTTGATCGGCAGCAATTATATTGATGTGTTCAATGCCGATAAAACGAAACACTTGTTTGAGATAATCGCTGACAAAATCTACAGGGCTTTGTAACGGTACGCCACCAGTGGTGATGATAATATCAACCTGTTTCCCCTTGAGCAGTCCGACTGGTCCCTCGGTGGTGTACTTAAAGGTCACGCCAGCGCGACAGACTTGGTCTATCCAGGCTTTTAGGGTTGCGGGTACGCCAAAGTTATACATTGGGGTGGTGATGATGATTCGGTCAGCGTCTTGAATTTCAGCTATTAAGGTGTCAGATAATTCGAGTTGTTGTTGCTGATCGAGCGTGCGTTGGTCTGCCGGTGTAACATTGGCATTGATCCATTGCTCGTCAACAAATGTCAGACCATTGTTTAGATCGCGATGTTTAACTGGAGTATTAGGAAAGTTGTGTTGAAGCTTTTCAGACAGCTTGTCACCGAGCATTTTACTAACTGAGGCCGATGTATTGGCACTGGCATCTATTTTTAGTATGGTTTTCATTTTAAGGATCCTGTTTATTTGGTTAGTTAAAGATCGGGTTTAAGCTTATTATCATTGTTCTATAAAGATTGATAAATAGTGATAAATGAAAATAACTGTTCGGGATATTGAAACAATATGAATAAGTTTGAAGAGTTGGAGGCTTTTGTATCGGTAGTTGATAGCCATAGTTTTAGTTTGGCTGCTGATAAGTTAGGTGTGGCTAAGTCTTCACTGAGTAAACGTGTGAGTGAATTGGAGAAAAGGTTAGGGGTGCAGTTAATGCAGCGGACCACACGCCGATTATCACTAACTGATTCTGGTAGACATTTTTACCAGCGTGCAGTGGCTGTTTTGGCAGATCTGGATGAGGCTGAAAAAATAGTATCGGACGCGCAATGTGGGTTAATTGGAAAGATTAAACTAACTGCACCACTGGGTTTAGGGGTTGGCCCACTGTCGACGCCAATATCTGAATTTATGCAACTGCATCCTAGTATAGAAATCGAGCTGGATATCAATGACCGCGAGCTTGATCTGGTGGATGAAGGGTTTGATCTAGCGATTCGGGTGGGTGACTTGCAGGATTCGACTCTGATAGCTCGCAAGCTTTCTAGGGTTGGTTTTGCAGTTTGTGCTAGCCCGGCCTATTTGAAATCACATGGGATACCGGAACATCCCTCTGAGCTGGTGGGGCACGAGGTTTTGGTCTACAGTAATGTATCGACAAGTGAGCAATGGCGATTTGAGGACAAAGGTACGCGTGTATCACCTAAGGTTAAGTCAAGAATTAGCGCCAATAACGGAGAGATACTAGCCAATTTTGCCAGACAAGGACTTGGGGTAGTAAAGGGTCCCTTGTTCTATTTGCAGGGTCTTATCGATCGTGGAGAGTTGGTTCCAATATTAACTGATTACCCTATGAAGCAGGCTGGCATTTATGCTGTTTATCCACCCGGCAGGTTGGTTTCTCGACGAGTAAAAATGTTGAGTGATTATTTGTTAGCTTATTTCAGGGCCTGTTGAGGCAGATTGTTGCTAGGCGATAGACGCGGACCCTAACAAATCGATATACTATTCTTAATATTTTTCAGGATTAAATCGTGAGTATAAAATCAGATCGTTGGATACGGCATATGGCCGAAAGTGAAGGTATGATCGAACCATTTGAGGCTGGTCAAGTCAGGGAATCAGCGGGGAATAAAATTATTTCCTACGGTACATCAAGCTATGGTTACGATGTGCGTTGTGCGAATGAATTTAAGATATTTACTAATATTAATTCGGCAATAGTTGATCCTAAAAACTTTGATGACAATAGTTTTGTCGATGTTAATTCGGATGTTTGTATTATCCCGCCTAACTCCTTTGCGTTAGCGCGCACGGTCGAATATTTTCGTATTCCAAGGAGCGTATTGACAGTTTGTTTGGGTAAGTCTACCTATGCACGTTGCGGTATTATCGTTAATGTCACGCCGTTGGAACCTGAATGGGAAGGTCACGTGACGTTGGAATTTTCTAATACTTCTCCGCTGCCCGCTAAAATTTATGCTAACGAAGGTGTTGCTCAAATGTTGTTCTTTGAGTCAGACGAGACGTGTGAGACCTCGTATAAAGACCGTGGTGGAAAATATCAGGGACAAAAAGGGGTTACCTTACCCAAAACTTGACCTGAGGTTAAACGCGAAGGTCGAGTATTTGCCAACCTCTTTGGGTCGCTATGTTAAATAGTTTTTCATCAGGATTGACGGCAACGGGTGTGGCGACCTGTTCTAACAAGGGTAAGTCGTTAATCGAATCACTATAGAAATAACTATCATCGAGGGAGTGTTTGGAGTTCTTTAGCCACTCGTTTAATACCGTTACTTTTCCTTCCTTGAACGTTGGTGTGCCTAGATATCGGCCAGTGTATTGGTTGTTGATGATTTCGGGTTCTGTTGATAATATCTGGTCTATACCAAGTAGTTTAGAAATTGGTGCGGTAATAAATAAGTTGGTTGCACTGATAATAATAAGCTCGTCACCCTGAGCCCTATGTTTGTCTAACAGTGCTTGAGTGCCTTTGGCTATAATGGGCTGAATCCAGTGTTTGACGTAATCATTTCGCCAGGCATACAAACGATCCATGGAGTATTGGGTTAAGGGTTTAAGCGCAAACTTCAAGTACACCTCGTTGTCTAGATCTCCTTTTAGATAATCTTCTAAAAAAGTTTTGTTTTCGCGCTGGTACACATCGGCATCGACAATTTTGTTTGCCACCATGTATTCACCCCATAGATAGTCGCTATCGCCGCTTAAAAGCGTGTGATCGAGGTCAAAAATTGCTAAAGCCATAGTGAATAGTCTCGCGATTTGTTGGTGTGAGTGTAATAGTGTGTAAAAATAGAGACTCGAATTTTAAATGATTTATTGAGAAGAAGCGACGTGATTGACGTGGACGGATACAGAGCAAATGTGGGCATTATCCTGTGTAATCAGGCGTCTCAAGTGATGTGGGCAAAGCGTATTGGTCAAGATGCATGGCAGTTTCCGCAAGGGGGTATTTCGACTGGCGAAACACCCGTTGATGCAATGTATCGTGAATTGTGGGAAGAAACCGGCCTAAAGAATGAAGATATTGCTGTTCTGGGATCCACTAACAGTTGGTTACGATATAAGTTGCCTAAACGTTTAATTCGCAAAAACTCTCTGCCACTGTGTATCGGACAAAAGCAAATTTGGTTTTTATTACAATGTCAATCAGACGAGGATAAGGTTGATTTGAGTGTTTCGGGTAAGCCTGAATTTGATCACTGGAAATGGGTTGATTTCTGGCATCCTGTTGAAAACGTTGTTTTTTTTAAGCGCCGTGTCTACCACTGTGCCTTGGCTCAGTTACAGTCTTACTTGCCTATTGCACTCGAATCAGCTAATAATGAATCCTCGTTAAACGGCTAACCTCGAATGCTTACGATAAAGAGAATTACGAGCTAACCGTTAGGCAGACTCTTTGGGTTAGCGTTACTCCTGCATAATTAAGCATGTAATAGATTCACCGACTTTCCTTTGGTAGTAGGTTTTTGCCACATCAGCCGATAGGCTGAATCTACAGATATCTACGTCATATCTAATCACTATTCTATAAATGAGGATAATTATTTAGTGTCATCAATGCTCAACAGGCTCCAACGTATTGTTCAGGCGGTTAGACATGCACCTGACATTCAGCACGCACTTGATTTGATCGCGGATCGGCTGATAATCGATTTAACAGCGGATGCTTGCACTATTTTCCTCGCGTCCACGGATGACACGGAAGAGCTAGTCTTAAAGTCCAGTCGAGGACTCAACCCTGATATCAACGGCAAAGTAACACGGCGTTTTGGTCAAGGCGTTGTTGGGCTTATTGCGGCAAGAGCCGAGTCCATTAATCTGACTGAGGGCACCAAACATAAGTGTTTTATTCTTGTGCCTAACTCGGGAGAAGACAGTTTCCCTATTTATCTTGGTGTACCCATTATTTCACATCGAAAAGTTTTAGGTGTCATCGCAGTACAAAGAGCTGGAGAAGCATTTCAGGAAGACGATGAAGCTTTTCTTAATACTTTGGCAGCGCAACTAGCGACGTCAATTGAGCATGCTGAAAGTCAAGGCCGATTTAAATTGGTCGGAAGTGGTACCGTTGAATCGGCGACACATGTCGTTAAAGGTGTAGCCGGTGCCCCTGGTATGGCGATTGGTGAAGCGATGGTACTCAACCGTGGAGCCAATTTGGCTTCTGTGCCGAACAAGTGGGTAACAGATTCTGATAGTGAAATAAGAAATTTCAAACATGCTATTCGGAATGTTCAGGAAGACTTGACTACTCTGGCTGAGCGAATGCGTGATTCTTTGCCCGAAGAAGAATGTGCGTTATTTATTGCATACGCACAAATGTTAAATAGTGGGTCATTGATTGACGATACCTTACGAGATATTGAGAAAGGTAATTGGGCCGCCGCTTGTTGGCGAGATACGATAGAAGCGCATGCGCGTATTTTCGAACAAATGGAGGATCCATATCTCGCAGAAAGGGCGAATGATATTCGTGATTTAGGCCATCGTGTATTGCGTAAGCTGTTGCTGGAACAAAGCTTGATGATTGACTTTCCTAAACAAACAATTTTGGTGGGGGAGGAAATCTCTGCCATCGATCTAGCTGACGTACCGTCTGATTGTTTGTGTGCCATCGTGTCAGCGCATGGTAGTGGGTCTTCTCATGTTGCGATATTGGCACATGCGTTGGGTATTCCTGCCGTAATGGGGGTGCCGAATCTGCCGGTCAAGCAGATGGATGGTTTGAAAGTAGTTGTTGACGGTTATAGCGGCACTGCGTATATCGATCCAAATCAAGAGGTATTGGCGGAGTACTGTGGTTATCTTGAGGAAGAGGCCGAGATAGAACTAGATTTGCTGAGTTTGCAAGGTAAGCCCGCTGTAACAAGCGATAATCATGCCGTTGTCTTGAGGGTTAATTCTGGTTTGATGGCTGACCACACGCCTTCACTTCGCAGTGGTGTTGAGGGTGTGGGGTTATATCGCACTGAAATTCCGTTCCAAATAAGAGATCGTTTTCCAAGTGAGGACGAACAATATTATATTTACAAGAACGTGTTAGATGCTTTTGGTGAATTACCAGTTGTATTGCGCACCCTCGATGTGGGTGGTGACAAACCGTTGAGTTATTTCCCAATCAAGGAAGCGAATCCATTTTTGGGTTGGCGGGGTGTGCGTATCACACTTGACCACCCTGAAATTTTTATTACCCAAGTGCGCGCAATGTTGCGTGCCAATATTGGGCGCGGCAATCTACAAATACTGCTACCAATGATTAGCGGCCGGAAGGAACTAGAAGAATCACTGACTATTATGCGTCGCGCGAAAGATGAAATAGAGGAAGATTTTGATCAAGTCATCAGCATGCCACCCATTGGCGCAATGATTGAGGTGCCTTCAGCGGTTTATCAAATTGAAGATATCTGTAGCGTTGTCGATTTTGTCTCTGTTGGTACTAACGACTTAACGCAATACTTGCTTGCTGTGGATCGTAATAACGAGAATGTTGCCGACTTATTCTCATCACTTCACCCAGCCGTCCTAAAAGCATTAAAGCAAATTGCTGTTGGAGCTGGTTACTCTAATACACCAGTCAGTGTTTGTGGAGAACTAGCTGGAGACCCCTTAGGTGTAATGGCACTGCTAGGTATAGGTATTGATAGTTTGTCGATGAGTACGGGCAGTATACTAAAAGCTAAAAAGGTTATTAAATCTTTTACTATGACTGAAATGAAATCAATGTTTGATGTTGCTGTAAAAATGTCAGATTCGTCCGATGTCCGTCGAATGTACTCTGAGAGATTAGATGAGAGAGGGCTTGGCGGATTAATACGCGCAGGTAAATAATAAAAACTGGTCTGACTTAACTCTTGTTAAGTCAGACCACAGATAAGCACTCATGTTATTAATTAGATGAAACTAATGACCGCGTGGAACAACTTCATAACCAGATGCTTCAGGTTCATCGTCCATCAATTCATTAGGAAAACCATCGGCTAGGATAGATAGCCCCGTTACATCTTCGAGACGTCGGATAATATTAGGTGATAGTTCCCGCTCACCATAACGCTCAATACCGTCGTTGAAAATATCAACCATTACTGGACTGATGTCTAATGGAATTTTATGATTTTCGGCTATTTTATGGAATAAACCGATATCTTTTTTAACCAGATCCATGGTGAATGAAATATCTCGACTGCCATTCAGAATGATCTGACCTTCGGTTTCAGCTACGAAAGAGGTGCCTGATGAAATCTTGATGGCTTCATAAGTAGTGGCCATATCCATACCCGCAGCTTTCATTGTTACCATTGCTTCACATAAAGTTAATAGGTTGGCTGTCGCCAGATAGTTAGTCATTACTTTGAGGACAGACGCTGATCCAATCGGACCCGTGTGTAGTACACGTCGACCTAATGTAGTGAGTATTGGCAGCATGCGATCAAAGGTGTTTCTATCGCAGCCAGCAAAGATCGAGATGTTACCGGTCGCTGCACGGTGGCAGCCACCAGAAACTGGGCACTCAATAGCGGAGGCGCCTTTAGCCTGAACTAATTCAGCTAATCGCTTCACTTCACTTTCGTCCGTAGTGGACATTTCGGCCCATATCTTACCTTCACTCAAACCAGCCAAAATGCCGTTATCAGCTTCCATTACCTGCGAACAAATGGCAGGTGAGGGCAGGCAAGTGATAACGATGTCACATGTTTGGGCTAGCGCTTTGGGGCTACTGGCTCGGCAAGCACCCCGATTGATAAATGATTGCATGAGATCTTCATTCAAATCTAGAACCGATAGACCATAACCATTTCTAAGGAATGACCCTGCTAGCTTCCCACCAACATTGCCCAGTCCGATAAATCCAATATTCATATTATGTCTCTAGTTATTGTTTGAAATACATTATTTAACGGTTGCTAAATAATTATTAAATTATTACGTGGTTGAGTCCTAAAAAAAAAATTAAATTTGACCATAAGACACAAAATTATTTATAGCTTAATCGATGTAATCAAGTCTCCCTAATCTGATTTGGTTGCGAACATTCGAGGCTGCTGACTGACTTTTGAACTTTACTCAGTCCGGTGCTGAATTAGGCTTGACGGACATGGGGTAAGCCTAGGTTCATACAGTTCGCAAATCATTAGCAGATATTAATCTATCAACCACTAGTTTATTCGGTTTGTTATCTCAGCAAACGATTACGGTTAAAGTTCCAATTTTAATAGTTGTACTTTGGCTTGAACCGTTGTTAAAACAATTCACTGCTTTGTATTCTAAAATAAACATTCGATTTATTTTGATTATATAGGCGAATTCAGTGCTTTTGAATAATGTAGATGTCGATCTGCGCATCGGTTATGGTGATTGGCCAGAGTTGCAGATAGCGAAAATTTTACAAGAAACCACTGTGCCCATTTGTGTCGAAGCAAAGTTACTTTTTTTCAATCATTTGACTGATTTGATGGATAGTCCGTTGGTTTATACATTAGGGCATGAAGACAATTGGTCTAGATTTTTTTCAGCCAATAAACTCAGTATGGACAGCTTTTCAAATTAGATACTCTTTTGACAACGCGATAGCTGCACTATTGCTAGTTTCTGCTAGGTTTGGGGCCGCGACTATATTGACCCGTTTTGCAAAAAAAAACGGCTATTGGGTCAGGTTCAAAATTGACATGTTGGCAGAGCCCATTGACTTTCCTCCGTCTCATTATTTGATCTACTCTCCACCTAATAATAGCCCAAAAAGATTCGAAGTCGAAATATTTAAAACTTAGTTAAAGTTACAGTTTGATGATAGGTGAAAGGTTTTGATTTGGATCAAAAAACTTGATCGCACGTTAATGGCAATAGCTCAAATGGGTTTCACGACTACTAAAATAACCACTATAAATAAAACGATAACGGGTAATTCGTTAAACCAGCGAAACCAAATATGACTGCGGGGATTGTTTCCAGCTTCTAGTTGTTTAATGATTCGACCACAATAAAAATGGTAGATAACTAATAGGACGACAAGCGCAATCTTAATTTTAAGCCAGAACATTTCTGCGTAAGCGACCCAAGCATATTCGAAAGTTAGCCACAGGCCAGATATAACGGTTAACACCATCCAAGGTGTTATAAATCGGTATAACTTTTTCTCCATCAATCCAAGGTGTGTTTTGACTGAAGAATTAGTTGTCATGGCATGATTGACGAATAAACGGGGTAAATAAAATATACCAGCAAACCAGGCAACCATAAAAATTATATGCAGTGCTTTGATCCAAATCATTAGTAGTTTCTGTAGTGAATTAATTAACGAAGTTTAATGTGTTCTGCTATTTGTATACTAGTATCTACTATAACTAACTATGTATAATGTTCTGCACATTCTAACCCAAATATTGAATCTTATTAAATGATTAAAGTAGGTATTGTTGGCGGTACAGGGTACACCGGTGTAGAGCTTATTCGTATAATTGCGAATCACCGTGAAGTAGAAATTAAGGTAATTACTTCGCGTTCAAATGCGGGCACCTTAGTGTCGGATGTTTACCCTAATTTGCGTGGGCGTATTAACTTGGCATTTAGTGAGCCAACGCTTGAGGCTTACAAAAATTGTGATTTGGTGTTCTTCGCAACACCCAATGCTACAGCTATGTTTCTAGCCCAAGCGTTACTGGATTCAGGTACTAAGGTGATTGACTTGGCTGCTGATTTTCGTATTAAAGATGTTGAGCTTTGGCAAAAATGGTACGGTGAAAAACATGCTTGTCCAGATTTATTGTCTCAAGCGGTTTATGGGCTGCCTGAAATTAATCGTGAAGCCATAAGGTCTGCGAACTTGGTTGCCAATCCTGGTTGTTATCCAACATCCGTGATTTTAGGATTGTTACCCCTTCTGAAAAATGGGTTAATTGAGCCATCTAGTATCATTGCTGATTGTAAATCAGGTGCCAGTGGTGCTGGCCGTAATGCCAACGTAGCCACATTGTTTAGTGAGGTGACAGAGTCAGTAAAGGCTTATGGAACTGCAGGGCACCGCCATTTGCCTGAAATAAGGCAGATTCTTCAAACGGTAAATGCTAATTCTAATCTAGTGTTTAGCCCGCATTTGATGCCAATGATTAGAGGTATTCATTCGACATTATATGCTGACGCTATTGGTTTTGGAGACGATTGCACCAATAGAACCCAACAGATTTTTGAGGACGCTTATAAAGGTGAACCATTTGTCGATGTCCTGCCAGCAGGTTCGCATCCAGAAACGCGATCTGTAAAAGGTTCTAATATGTGCCGTATAGCGATACATTACTTGGAAGAAAGCAATAAATACGTGATTTTATCGGTTATTGATAATCTAGTGAAAGGCGCTGCAGGGCAGGCTGTCCAAAATATGAACTTGATGTTTGGGCTTGAAGAAGATGCTGGGCTGCAATCCTTGGGCATGATGCCTTGAGTCAATTGCACCGAGGTTTCGAAGTCAGGCAGTACAAGCCTTGGAAAGTATGGTTGTTCGCAGTTTTAGTCGCATTATTATTCTGGATTTTTTTTGTAATCGGTCAGACTTATCAGTCCTATGAGTTGTTACATTTGAAATTAGAAAGAAAGACATTGGTGAGTGAGATAGATGAACTTGAGTCTCGAAACCATAACTTAGTAAAAAAGAATGCGCAGTTATCGAGCATAAGTCGAATTGAGCATGATGCCTATGTATTGGCAAATCAGGCGCTTGTAAAATCACATCAAAAGCTGTTAGAGCAAAAAGAAGAATTGGTTTTTTATAAGGGTATTGTTTCTCCAAAAGATGTTGCACTGGGCATTAATTTACAAACATTTGAAGTCAAGTCACACTTAATAAAAGGCGTGTTCAGTTATAAGATGATACTGACTAAGCGGGGTGAAAGCTCAAAAAAATTGGTAGGTACTGCTAACATACTAATCCGTGGAGAGAATAAAGATGGCAAGCGAGAGATTTTTTTTCCAGAGATTGATCTTGATGAAACTGGAGAAGGCATTCAGTTTTCTTTTCGATATTTTCAAGTTTTTGAAGGTGAGTTTTCTCTAGTTGAAGGCTTCGAACCATATGAGTTAGAGATTGTCATTGTTTCTTCAACAAAAAAGGTAAAGTCGTTTACTGAAAGCATTTCATGGGCAAGGGTATTGTCCGAGGAGAGTTAATATATGTTTGGCAAAAAAAAGACGTTTCAGTCTGCGCGAATTGACACTTTAGTAGGTCGCGGCACCGAAATAAAAGGCAACTTGGCATTTACTGGTGGGCTACATGTCGATGGTAATATTATTGGCAATATTGTGGCTGAAGAGGGCAGCTCGGCTATTCTCATTCTCAGTGAGCTTGGCCGAATTGAAGGCGAGGTTAGTGTGCCGAATATGGTGCTAAATGGTAAAGTTGTTGGAGATATATATGCTTCATCCCGCGTTGAGCTGGCACCAAAAGCTAGGATAAAGGGAAGCGTTTATTATAACCTAATTGAAATGTCGGTTGGTGCTGAAGTTAATGGTGCTCTAGTGCATTGTCCTAAAGACGATCAACCGCAACGCGCTTTAGAACATAAGACCCTTAATGGTAAGGATAAAGAAGAGCATCCATCGGTAGAATCCGGGGTACGAGAATAGAGCCACCTTTTATGATTTATTGGAAACTAAATTTATCCAATAAGAGTAGTTGACTAAAATAGTAGGGAAAGTTAAGGTCCTTTTAAATCACGCAGGGGATAGTATTGTGAATATTACGATTGATGCAAATTTTGGATTGATGAATAAACCCATCGTTAGTACCGTTTTAGACTTTTCAGATGCCGCTGCTCGAAAGGTCAAAGCACTAAAAGAAGAAGAGAGTAATCCAAGCTTGAAGCTTCGGGTATCTGTTTATGGCGGTGGTTGTTCAGGATTTCAGTATACTTTTTCCTTAGATGAAGAAGTTAAAGAAAATGACAAAACGGTTGAAAATCAAGGTGTCACTTTGGTCATTGACCCCATGAGCTATCAATATTTGGCAGGTTCAGAGGTTGATTTCAGTGAGGGGTTGGAAGGTTCAATGTTCGTCGTAAATAACCCCAACGCCAAGTCTACCTGTGGTTGTGGTTCTTCGTTCTCTATCTAGCCTTAAAACGGTAATTCAATTAAATTTCTGATTAAAAGTGAAAGAACCCGTTTACATAAAGGCCTCTGTACTCAATATTGGTATCAATGTTGTTTGCATTGTCTAGGCCTAGCGAGAACTTCTTTAATCCGCCTTCAAAACCTAATCCAATGCTCGATTCATAACCTATTAATAGAGTAGAGTCATTTGATTTGTTATCTCCAATACTCAGGCTGTTGATGTCCGCACCCGCATAAAACCCAGTGAATGGCAGGTCAAACCTAGCTGACATATATAACGATTGTAAGGTTTTATCGACAGCGACATTGTTACCATTAATACCCATTTGTCCATCAAAGCGTTTAAGGTCGACACCCAGGTCGAGATTAACCCAGTTATCAAGCACTTCGTAATACAACACGATGTCATCATGAGACAAGTCAACAATTGAAGAAACATTGTTACCCGCGTTGTAGTTACTGTCATTAAAAGTTAAATTTTTGGTGAGAGTTTTGTTACCCGAAGTTTCTAAGTCATAGTTTTGATATTTAACGTTGGGTAATAAGGGAATCGGATGTTCAAGTATTAATACAAGTGATGTTTGTGACGGGTCGTTGACGCCCAAATCACGAATAGGGGCAATACTCATATTATTTTTACTGTTAAAGTCGCCTGATAGGTCTGGTGCCCAATGGCTATATCCAATGTTTACTCCAACGAAATCAGCACAGGCTGATCCGCCTAAGCAACATAGCAGTGTGGATAATACGAGTCTTTTGTTCGACTTCATTGTAATACAAAGCCCCAAGTTTAGTGATTTAAAGATATCATAAATAACCTTATCATGAATTCATTAATCAAAACATGCGTTGACAAACATTAATATTGAAAATATTGGCTTTTTTATTAATGCAGTTAATTATTGTTGCTGTAGACTCCCCCTAGAATGCCCTTGCGAATAGCGTTTGTTGCAGATGGAATGTTGCCTGGTTTATTGTTAATACGCTGTTTGGCTAACCAAGCAAAGGCGATTGCTTCCACAAAGTTCGGGTCAATGCCTAATTGTTCAGTTGTTTGTACTAAATGCTGAGGTAATCGCGTTTGAATGCGTTCAATTAATAGCGCGTTGTTGGCACCTCCACCACAAATAAAACACTCAATAAAAGTGCTGGGCAATTTCGAAATGCTATCACTTATTGTTAATGCGGATAGTTCTATTAGCGTGGCCTGTATATCATTAGGAGCATAACCGTTAATTTTAAAAGCGGATAACCAGGCCGAATTAAAATAATCAGTCCCCGTTGATTTTGGCGTCTTTTTTTTGAAAAAGGTTTCTTTATTGAGTATCTCAGCTAATAGCTGATTAATGACACATCCACTTTTTGCCCATTCACCACAATTATCATAAGCTAGGTCTTTATGTAAACTGATCCAATAATCACTTAACGTGTTACCTGGACCTGTATCGAATCCTAAGATTTTTTCGTTTGGGTTCGACGGAAGGTAAGTGACGTTAGCAATGCCGCCTATATTAATAACCGCTCTATCAGTTGTTGCTGATGAAAATACCGACTGATGAAATGCTGGCGCCAGTGGCGCACCCTGCCCACCGAGTGCAATATCAATACCCCTGAAGTCGGCAACAGTGGTGATGCCCGTTTCAATAGCAAGCGTATTCGGGTCGCCCGTCTGAAGAGTGTAGGGGAATGTTGCATTAGGACAGTGCCGAATCGTTTGACCATGGTTACCAATGGCCAATATTTGGGTATGCTTAAGATTTGCCCGTTTAATCGATTCATTCACGACAGTGGCATAGATATGGCCAAGCTCAATATTGAGTTGACATAGAGAGTCTATGCTTGATGTCTCATCGAAGGTTATGTTTCTAATGCGTGATTTCATTGACGCTGGGTATGGAAGAGTGTCACTCAGCAATATCCGGGGTGGTTTGACGCTAAAATCAACAATGGCAATATCAATTCCATCAAGACTCGTTCCGGACATCAGTCCGATGTAATATTCCGGTGGCCTTGTGACGACCATTATTTTAAATTGGTAGCTAAAGCATTACCATTTCCCATGACCTGCAGCATAGTTAGATAAACTTGGGTGTTTTCCTTGAAATGATCTAAATAAGACGGATGAACTGGTTTTGCTTCTGGCAGCTTGACTGTGAGTGGGTTCCGGTGAACCCCATCAACTCGAAATTCGTAATGAAGATGCGGGCCAGTAGCGAGTCCTGTGCTACCGACATAGCCTATTACTTGACCTTGCTTTACTTTTTTTCCAACCCGTATGCCCTTCGCATAGCCGTTTAAGTGACCGTAAACAGTTTTATAGCGGCCGCCATGCTGGATGAATATGGCTTTGCCATAGCCGCCTTTTCTACTGGCCAATACGATTTTCCCATCGCCAGAGGCGCGTATTGGAGTGCCTCTGGAGGCCGCATAATCAACACCTTTGTGAGATCTCCATTTAGATAAAACAGGGTGCCAGCGTTTTAAACTAAACTTAGAGCTGATACGAGCAAATTTTACCGGGCTTCGCAAGAATGCTTTGCGCATACTTTTACCGTCTTCATTATAGTAATCTCCATCACCTTTTGGGTTAATGTAATAAACCGCTTTATAAAGCTTACGTTTATTAATGAACTCTGCGGCTAAAATCTGGCCGCTCTTTATTTTGACGCCCTCTTTATAAAGCTCGTTATAAACAACACTAAATTGATCTCCCTGACGGATATCAAGAGAAAAATCAATATCCCAACCAAAAATATTGGCCAGATCCATAATGACACTGTCAGGTATATCACCTGCCGCCGCAGCCTCAAACAGCGAACTTTTAATCACGCCTTGTCTGAATACAGGCAACGCATCCAGTTTGTAATTGAGTATTTTACTGCTGAAGGATAGGTTCTGATTGAGGCTGATTTCTAAAGTCTTTGTAATGTCATAGATATACTTCATTTGCTGAAGGGATTGCTCGTCGTCTAGCAATAGGTGAATTTTTTGGCCTGGTTTAATGTATTTAAGGGCTTTCGTATTGTCATTGAGGGTGGCTACATTGTGAGTTGTTGTTGCAGATAGGCCATTATCTGAAAATATAGAGGCTAGTGTATCGCCTGATTTAATAGTTATGATTTTCCAATCATCAGTTTTAAGGGACGTTTTAGTTTTAACTACATTACCAATAGGTTTTAAACTGGCAACTTTCAACGATAGGACTTCTTCAGTTACGATATCTTTTTTGGCTTTGGAAATTTCATTAACTGGATTAAAGTCCGGTAGCGTGAGCTTATAGTGTAATTGTTGCAACTTGGAGGTAGAATTCGCAGTCTCAGCTAGGGTTATAGGTTCCCAGTTTGATGCGCTGAACCCGAATAAAGTGATCACGGCAGAAGCCACGACTAATTTAAACAGTAATTTAATTTTTAATTTGGGCTTAAAACCCAACAAAAATGGTCGTCGGTTCTTAGAGGTAATGCTTGATTTAAGGTCAAGATCTTGAAAACTCATTAGGTATATGGCGTAAGCTATTGGTTAAATTGAAAATATGTACAAACAATACAATCTTGAAAGAGATATAACATGATTTCTGTCGAAGATGCAATGCAGCAAATCAAAAGAGGGTCCGATGAGATATTAGTCGAGTCTGAATTACGTACCAAATTATTACGGGGGAAACCACTTAATATCAAGGCAGGATTTGATCCAACAGCGCCTGATCTACACTTAGGTCATACGGTTCTGTTGAATAAAATGCGTCAGTTTCAAAAGCTAGGTCATCACGTAATGTTCTTGATAGGTGACTTCACCGGCATGATTGGTGATCCAACTGGAAAGTCGGTTACTCGCCCGGCATTGACATCAGAAGCAGTGGAACAAAATGCTATGTCCTACAAGGAACAGGTTTTCAAGATTCTTGATCCAGATTTGACGGAAATCTGTTTTAACTCAACTTGGCATGGTGAAATGTCTTCAGCAGACATGATAAAGCTTGCTTCACGACATACCGTTGCACGCATGTTAGAGCGCGATGATTTTTCAAAACGATTTAAAGGTAATCAACCGATTTCAATACATGAGTTTTTGTACCCTTTGGTGCAGGGCTACGACTCGGTAGTGATGAAAGCGGATGTAGAATTAGGAGGAACGGATCAAAAGTTTAACTTATTGGTCGGTCGAGAGCTTCAACGGTCTGAGGGGTTTGAGCCTCAAATAACATTAACAATGCCAATACTCGAGGGCTTAGACGGTGTTCAAAAAATGTCAAAGTCTCTTAAAAATTATATTGGTGTTAACGACTCACCAAACGACATGTTTGGAAAGCTCATGTCTATAAGTGATGATTTAATGTGGCGTTATTTCGAACTGCTCAGTTTCAAACCAATGACAGATATAAACGGCTATAAAAAAGATGTAGAAGAGGGGAAAAATCCAAGAGACGTCAAATTTTTGTTGGCAGAGGAAATTATAGCTAGATTCCACAACACGTCATCCGCAACAAAAGCCCGTGAGGATTTCATTGCACGATTCGCGAAGGGTGCGACACCCGATGAAATGCCAGAGATTACTATAGAAGGTGGTCCTATTGGAGTTGCAGCAATGTTGAAACAGGCTGGGTTGACAATAAGTACATCCGATAGCTTTCGTATGATTCAGCAGGGTGCGGTCAAGCTTGATGGGGTTAAGGTGGAAGATAAGAAAATCACATTAGAGCCTGGCGTTGTAATAGTGGCTCAGGTTGGAAAGCGCAAGTTTGCACGTATTTCGGTGAAATAATTAAGCCCTAGCAAGCCTTGTGTTTACGTTTGCAGCGACTACAAGGTAATTAAATATTAAAAGGGCTTAATTGGGCTTGACGAGATACTAAAACTGCCTATAATGCGCGCCTCGCTAGTGAGCAGTCAGGTTGAAAAGCTGGAATGTAACGTTAATTAGTGAGAATTAAAAAGACGTTAAAAATGGTTTAGAAATTAACTAATTAAATCTAAATTAGAGTTGACGGGATGGAAAAAGCGCTTATAATGCGCGCCTCGCTGAAGAGAACAAGTCATCAACATTGGCTTGGTAAATTAGCGAAAAAGCCTTTAAACAGGCCGATCGACCGGTGTTCCCGGACGATAAAGATCTTCAATAATTGATTAGGTAATTTGTGTGGGCACTCATGTGATGATGGTAATGTATCATTATGAATTGAGTGACCACGATGAAAGTCTGACTTCGGTCGGAAAATAGTCATGGAAATTCTCTTCGAAAAAGTTACATGGATCTATCCATAAATAGAATTAGTAGTATTAAACTGAAGAGTTTGATCCTGGCTCAGATTGAACGCTGGCGGTATGCTTAACACATGCAAGTCGAACGGTAACATGGGAGCTTGCTCCTGATGACGAGTGGCGGACGGGTGCGTAACGCGTGGGAATCTACCTTGTAGTGGGGGATAGCCCGGAGAAATCCGGATTAACACCGCATAATCTCTACGGAGGAAAAGGGGCCTCTCCTTGGAAGCTCTTGCTATTAGATGAGCCCGCGTTAGATTAGCTAGTTGGTGAGGTAATGGCTCACCAAGGCAACGATCTATAGCTGGTTTGAGAGGATGATCAGCCACACTGGGACTGAGACACGGCCCAGACTC
>OJEJ01000096.1_pt1 | contig 53385 bp, 50 predicted proteins | sample 1593271 | NCBI WGS metagenome assembly OJEJ01 (sample SAMN05416877, study PRJEB24817) | seawater metagenome | isolation source: Sea water | place: Canada:Atlantic | collected 2013-11
TTTTCACACTGACAACATCTTCACACACAATAAAGATTCGTTTACTGCCAAAAGCAGATTTTAATATTATGTGGCTGTTGGAGAGAATAAAAACAGCCCAAACTAAGTCACCACCTAACTTGAACTGTTTTTCACACTGACAACATCTTCACACACAATATAAAGATTCTTTTATACATTTATTTGAGTCATAAAAACTAAATTGGTTTCAAACTTAGTTATTTAAATAACAACTCAATTAGTCATTAAATGTTTTCGTTAAATAAACTTTATGTTGTTTCCTAAATTCAAACAAACGATAAAAATAAAACTGATAAGTGAAAAAATTTAAACCATAAAAATTAAATAACAAAAAAGCCAACTCATTGATAATAAGCTGGCTTTTACATTAATTTAATGTGAATTTTTTATGATTTATACAGTAAATAAATTAACTAAGTGTGAACTAAAAATTATTGTTCTTGTGTTTTTCTAAAAGTATCAACTACCCATTTAGCAAACAGATCTAGAGGGTGGTTGGCTACATTTGAGTCGTGTTGAACCAAATAATATTTATCTTTAGTCGTTAATGGCTGTTCAAACAATTTATATAACCATTGCTCGTCTAACCAGCTTTGGCTTATAGGTAGAGGAATAAGTGCAATCCCCATACCTTGCTGTGCGGCACGTGCAACACCAAACATACTATCTATCTGAATAATTTGCGTAGGCGAAAAATCATCTATGCCCACTTTTTCAGCCCACTGGTGCCATGCCCAAGGGCGTGCTTTGTGTAAAATTAGTGGTACTTGGTTCAGTGCTTGTAAATCGTTGTTTTTCCACTGTTCAAGTAATTTTTTATTACATGCAGGAATGTATTCTAAATTAAATAGCTCAGTGACTGCGCCCTCAGTTGGCTTACTTGACGAAAGCACAATAGACAAATCACTATGGCGGGTAAGTTCTTTACGTGTTTTAAGCGTGTCCATTTGCAAATTAATATTAGGATGCTGAGTGGTCCATTCGCTTAATTTTGGCATCAGCAATTCACTGGCAAAAAACTCGGGTAAAGTAATCGTGATATTTGTGTTTTGTTGTAATTGACTAAACTCATTAATGGTACCTTCTAACATTGTAATGATAGGGGAGATCGCATCAAAAAAGTTTTTTCCAGCCGTAGTTAGGCTAATCGAACGTGTTTTACGATGAAACAGCTCTATACCAAGTTGTTCTTCTAGTTGTTTTATTTGGTGGCTTACCGCCGACGGTGTTAAGTACAGCTCATTGGCTGCATGCTTAAAACTTAGGCTTCTTGCTGCAAAGCAAAAAGAACGAAGACCACGAATAGGAGTTTGCATGTTTTCCAGTGTTTAAATGTTTAGATTACCTGTACAGGCAAATATCGATCCAAATGTTATTATTCAATACTATCAATAACTTAATTTTATTGATAGGGCAGCTTCACAATTTTGGTGCATCATAACAACAAATTAGTGCAATAGCTCTAGCTAAATAACAAAGTATTTATGCATCTATTATAGATAATAATTTATTAAGCGTGTATTAATTAACCATAAAAATAGCATTGTAGGCAAAAAAAATCCCTCTTGCGAGGGATTTTGGGTAACTCAGCGCCATTGGCACTGGGAATGAGGTCGGTACAGGGTAAAGTTAACTATATAATAATCTTATAAAACCATTTCTGGTACTTCACCGTCAACAAGTAATTTACCTGCTGTTTTGCTAATAATTTCATCTACAGATACACCAGGTGCACGCTCTATTAAATGAAATGCGCCGTCTTTAACTTCTAAAACGGCTAAATCTGTTACTATTTTCTTTACGCAATTTACACCGGTAAGCGGTAAACTACATGCTTCAAGAAGCTTAGATTCACCGTGCTTACTGGCATGGGTCATTGTAACAATTATATTTTTTGCGCCAGCAACTAAGTCCATTGCGCCGCCCATGCCTTTAATAAGCTTTTTGGGGATCATCCATGACGCGATGTTACCGTTCTGGTCAACTTCAAAAGCACCAAGAACTGTTAAGTCTACATGACCACCCCGTATCATGGCAAAACTATCTGCACTATTAAATATGGCAGCACCTGTGGCTGCTGTCACGGTTTCTTTACCCGCGTTAATCATATCAGCATCAAGCTCAGCTTTAGTTGGGTATTGCCCCATACCTAATAGGCCATTTTCTGACTGTAGCATAACTTCAATATCATCAGGTACATAGTTTGCGACGAGTGTCGGAATTCCTATGCCCAAATTAACGTAGTAACCATCTTGTAGTTCTTGCGCAACGCGCATTGCAACTTGTTCACGTGATAATGCCATTACTTTGCTCCTGCTTAATCTCGTGTTGTTACACGTTCAATGCGTTTTTCAAAGTTACCTTTAATCACGCGATTTACATAAATGCCAGGGGTGTGGATTTGGCTTGGTTCAAGTTCACCCGGCTCGACGATTTCTTCCACTTCTGCCACAGTAATTTTACCTGCTGTTGCAGCCATTGGGTTAAAGTTCATTGCTGTGTGTCTAAATACCAGGTTTCCATACCGGTCAGCCTTCCACGCTTTCACAATGGCAAATTCACCCGTGATAGACTCTTCTAAAATGTAAGGGCGACCATCAAATTCTTTTACATCTTTACCCTCTGCAACGGGCGTACCGTAACCTGTAGCGGTATAAAATGCGGGAATACCGGCACCACCAGCGCGCATTTTTTCAGCAAGTGTTCCTTGTGGCGTAAGCTCAACATCTATTTCGCCATTTAATAATTGCTGCTCAAATAGGGCGTTTTCTCCAACATACGAGGCAATTACTTTTTTTATTTGTTTATCTTGCAATAAAATACCTAAACCAAAATCATCAACACCACAGTTGTTAGATACAACGGTTAATTCTTTTGTGTTCATCTTTTTAATTTGCTTTATTAAACCTTCAGGTATTCCACATAAACCAAAACCACCGGCAATAATGGTATCACCGTCTTTCAACCCTTCCATTGCAGCTTCGTAGCTTGAAACCACCTTATCAAAACCGGCCATGAGTCTCTCCTCATTGTGTGCTAAATTTTGTTAACTATTTACCTTCGTTTTACACTTACTTAAGTAATATATAGGCTAAAAAGTAGTTAACACGTAAGTGTGTCATTGTTGTTTTTTGTGCAGTGCTACAGAAACTTTACTTACTGGCGTTTTGTTAAGCGCATCAGTAATGGCCCAACCTGCATCAACAAGCCTTTGTAAATCAATTCCATGGTTTATGCCAAGGCCATCAAGTAAGTAAACGACATCTTCAGTGGCAACATTTCCTGACGCGCCTTTAGCATAAGGGCACCCACCAAGGCCGGCAACTGCTGCGTCAACCGTTGATATTCCTAGGCTTAGCGCTGCGTAAATATTTGTGAGCGCTTGCCCGTATGTATCATGAAAATGCACTGCAAGTCGGTTGCTGTCTATGTGCATTAAAAGTAATTCTATGAGTTGAGTTACTTTTTTTGCAGTACCTACGCCAATTGTGTCTCCAAGGCTTACTTCGTAACAGCCTAAATCTAATAGCTTTTGTGTTACATCAAGCACAGCCTTAGCGTCTATGTCTCCTTCGTAAGGACAGCCAAGTACACAACTTACGTAACCACGAACACGGATATTATGCTCTTTTGCAAAGTTCATAACTTCACTGAAGCGTGTGATACTTTCGTCAATTGAGCAGTTGATGTTTTTTTTACAGAACGACTCGCTAGCGGCTGTAAAAATTGCAAACTCTTTAATACCAGCGTCATGGGCCGCGTGCGCACCTTTCAAGTTTGGTGTCAGCGCACTTAAGTTAATATTTGGTAATTTAAGTGCGTTAATCACATCTGCCGAGTCTGCCATTTGTGGCACCCATTTAGGGGATACAAACGCACCTGCTTCTATATCTTTTAAACCGGCTTGTACAAGGGCATTAATCAGTGAAATTTTATCCTGAGTATTTACCAAACTCTCGTTTTGTAGGCCGTCACGCGCACCCACCTCAACAATACGAACCGAATCAGGAAAGGCACTCATTAGGCACCTTCCTGTTGTGTGGTATCTTCAACAATGGCGAGTAGGGCACCGTGAGATACCAATTCACCTTCACCAAAACAATAGCTTTGTAAAATGCCATCGTGTGGCGCATTGAGGGTGTATTCCATTTTCATAGCTTCAATGATCACAACAGGATCGCCTTTGCTAATCGTACTGCCAACCTCAACCAAATGTTTAACCACGGTGCCATTGAGTGGTGCTGCTAGTGGCAATGCATCACTTTCATGTGAACTTATGTAATGTTTATTAATGAGTTCAAGCTTAGTTTGAAGTGCTTTATTCATAACCGTAATGGCGTCATTATAATGTGAGACATGCGCAATATGCTTATTGCCATCAATAAATACAGTACAAACGCCTTTAATGACTCTCCCTTGAAGATTAAATACCGTGTTGTTATGGGTAATGTTGAACCCTTCAGGTGTTTTGATTGCACTCAGCTGTAAATCTTTAAAGGGCACTTTAATGATGCGTGGAGAATTTAAGTTAAATCCGCTAAGTTGCTGCCATGGGCTACCATTATGTTGCTGAGCTTGCTCATTATTCAAAGAGCATAAGTACGCAAATGCACCTATGAGTTCACTAGATTGTAAAAGCGCACTATCAACAGTAACTAAAGAGTCGCCTTGCTCTGCAATAAAGTGTGTACTTGGTGCGCCCTGGTTAAAGGTAGGGTGATGAGCTAAGTTACTTAAAAAGCCAATGTTGGTACTAAAACCCGCTAAATGAAATTCCCCAAGTGCTTGGCGTAAACGCCCTAATGCTTGCTCGCGGTTATCATCATGTACTATAAGCTTTGCAATCATTGGGTCGTAATAAGGGCTGATTTCATCGCCTTGTGCAATGCCGGTATCTATTCGTACAAACTCACTATTAAGCGGAGTATTTAACGATTCAATTACACCTGAACAAGGAATAAAGTCGTTGCTTGGATCCTCAGCGTAAATTCGCGCTTCAAAGCTGTGGCCTTGTAGTTGTATGTCAGATTGCGTTAAAGGCAAAGTGTGCCCAGCTGCTATATTGATTTGCAAATTCACTAAATCTACACCGGTTACCATTTCGGTTACTGGGTGTTCTACTTGTAGGCGTGTGTTCATTTCCATAAAGAAAAACTCATCACCACACAGTAAAAACTCAACAGTACCTGCACCGCGGTAATTTATAGCCAAAGCACAGCGTACTGCGGCTTCGCCCATTTCTTTTCGTAATGTGTGACTTAAACCCGGAGCTGGCGCTTCTTCAATTACTTTTTGATGACGACGTTGTAAAGAGCAGTCTCTATCACCTAAATAAACACAGTTACCGTGATTATCTGCAAACACCTGTACTTCAACATGGCGAGGCTGGTTAACATATCGCTCTAGCAGTACTAAGTCATTACCAAAGCCTGCTATAGCTTCACGCTGTGCGCCTTCGAGAGCACTCATGAAATCTTTAGCTTGCTCAACAACGCGCATACCTTTACCACCGCCCCCAAAAGCCGCTTTGATCAGAACTGGATAGCCAATTTTTTCAGCCTCAGATTGTAAAAATGCAGGGTCTTGATTATCACCATAATAGCCAGGCACTAACGGTACATTTGCTTCAGCCATTATTTCTTTAGCGCGGGTTTTAGATCCCATGGCTTCTATGCTGCTTGCAAGTGGGCCAATAAACGCAATGTTGTTAGCCTCACAGGCTTTAGCGAACTCGCTGTTTTCAGATAAAAAACCATACCCAGGGTGAATACAATCTGCACCACTATTTTTTGCTACTTGTAAAATTTTATCGGTTACAAGGTAAGAGTCTTTACTGGGCGCAGGCCCAATATGGTAAGCTTCATCAGCCATTTTTACATGTTGTGCGTGTTTGTCGGCGTCAGAATAAACGGCTACAGTCGTTAACCCCATTTGCTTTGCACTGCGCATAATACGGCACGCAATTTCACCTCGGTTGGCAATGAGTATCTTTTTTAAAGTGTGTGTGTTCATAATTAATCCTACAGTTGCCAAGCGGGTGGTCGTTTATCAAAAAAAGCACTAAGCCCTTCTTGGCCTTCATCAGATACGCGAATCTTTGCAATCCGTTCGGCCGTAAGCTCAATAAGCTGTTCACTAATAGGCTTGTTTGCCACATCATTAATTAAAGCTTTAGCGGCTTTGACTGCAACAGGGCTGTTATTAATCAGTGTTTGTAGCATGTTATCAAGCGCACAGTCTAAATTGCCGGTCACCTGATGAACTAATCCAAGTTGTTTGGCTGTGTGGGCATCAAACACCTCGGCAGTTAAAAAATATCTACGAGCAGCGCGCTCACCTATGGCTTTAATTACATACGGGCTAATTACCGCAGGAATAAGCCCAAGCTTCACCTCACTTAAGCAAAACTGAGCATCATCTTTACACAGTGCAATATCGCAACAGGCAATTAAGCCTAACGCACCACCAAATGCAGCGCCTTGAACAGCACACACGGTTGGGTGAGGGCTGGTGGCTAAAACCTGCATTAGTTCTGCAAGTTGCATAGAGTCGGCAAGATTATCGGCGTAATTGTTATCAGCCATGGATTTCATCCAGGCTAAGTCTGCTCCGGCTGAAAAGTGTTTGCCTTCTGTTTTTAACACGAGCGCTTTTATATCAAGCGTATTTGCATGTTCAATGCATTGAATTAATTCGTGAATTACTTCGCTATTAAATGCGTTTCTTTTTTCAGGGCGGCTTAAAACAAGTACAGCCACATTAGATTTTGTTATTTGTAGTGTTACTGACATTTTTGCGCTCCGGTTACATTCTAAATACGCCAAATTGAGAATCTTGCTGTGGTGCATTTTTAGCTGCACTTAAGGCAAGGCCTAATACGTTACGGGTATCGGCAGGGTCAATAATGCCGTCGTCCCACAAACGCGCACTGGCATAGTATGGGTGGCCTTGCTCTTCGTATTGCTCAATGATTGGCTTTTTAAATTCGCTAATTTGCTCATCGGTCATGCTTTGGCCTTTTCGCGCCAAGCCGTCTTGCTTAACTTGGGCCATTACCCCTGCAGCTTGCTCGCCGCCCATTACCGAAATACGGGCATTAGGCCACATCCACATCATGGTGGGTTCAAATGCGCGGCCACACATACCGTAATTACCAGCGCCATAAGAGCCGCCAATAAGTACCGTAAATTTAGGTACATCGGCACACGAAACCGCCATCACCATTTTTGCGCCGTGTTTAGCAATGCCTTCGGCTTCGTATTTTTTACCTACCATAAAGCCGGTAATATTTTGTAAAAAAACCAGTGGAATATTGCGTTGTGCACACAGTTGAATAAAGTGTGCGCCTTTTTGAGCAGACTCGCTGAATAAAATGCCGTTATTAGCCACTATGCCAACAGGGTTACCGTAAATGCTTGCAAAACCGGTTACCAACGTTTCTCCAAAGTAGCGTTTAAATTCATCAAACGATGAATCATCAACTGTTCGGGCAATGACTTCTCGTACGTCAAATGGCTTTTTAAGGTCGATACCCACTATGCCGTAAAGTTCGCTTATATCGTACCGAGGCGCTTTTATATCTTTTAATAACGGTGCAGTAGGGCGTGTGTAATTAATGCGTTCAATACATTGGCGCGCAATAGACAGTGCATGCTCGTCGTTTTCAGCAAAATGATCAGCCACCCCTGATGTTTTACAATGAACATCAGCACCACCAAGCTCTTCAGCCGTTACTTCTTCACCTGTTGCCGCTTTTACAAGCGGCGGGCCTGCTAAAAATATGGTGCCTTGTTCTTTTACTATTATGCTTTCATCTGCCATAGCCGGTACATAAGCACCACCAGCAGTACATAACCCCATGACCACAGCAATTTGAGGAATACCTTTACCTGACATGCGAGCTTGATTGTAAAAAATACGGCCAAAATGTAATTTATCGGGAAATACATCATCTTGCTCAGGTAGGTTAGCACCGCCAGAATCAACCAAATAAATACACGGTAAATGGCATCGCTCTGCAATGTCTTGTGCTCGCAAATGTTTTTTAACAGTAAGCGGAAAGTAGGTGCCGCCTTTAACCGTGGCATCGTTTGCAATGATCATGCATTCAATACCTTTTACACGGCCAATACCAGCTACGACACCTGCGCACGGGATAGCTTGCTCATAGACGCCAAATGCAGCGAATTGAGAAATTTCTAAAAATGGTGAGCCTTCGTCAATTAGCGTACTAATACGATCGCGTACAAATAATTTACCGCGACCTTCGTGACGCTCTTTTAAAGCAGTACCACCACCTAAGCTTATCGTGGCAACTTTATCGCGTAAATCATCCACTAGCGCCGACATGTTTTTATGATTTTGCACAAAAGTAGGATCGTGTGGATTAACGCTCGATTTTAAAATCGTCATAATCTAATCCTCAGCGGCTTTCAGTGAAAAGTTCGCGACCAATTAGCATGCGGCGAATTTCAGACGTGCCGGCGCCAATTTCGTATAGTTTAGCGTCACGTAGTAATCGACCCGTTGCGTATTCGTTTATGTAGCCGTTTCCACCTAATATTTGAATCGCATCCAGTGCCATTTTGGTTGCCAATTCGGCGGCATATAAAATGGCGCCAGCAGCATCTTTACGTGTGGTTTCACCGCGGTCACAGGCTTTAGCTACCGTGTAAACGTATGAGCGGGCAGCGTTCATTTGTGTGTACATGTCGGCAACCTTGCCTTGAATAAGCTGAAATTGCCCAATTGGGGTATCAAATTGCTTACGCTCATGAATGTAAGGCACAACAATATCCATACATGCTTGCATAATACCAAGGGGGCCTGCCGCCAATACAACACGCTCGTAATCTAGGCCACTCATAAGAACTTTTACGCCTTCGTTTAAGTTACCTAAAATGTTTTCTTCAGGCACTTCACAGTTTTCAAATACTAACTCACAGGTGTTTGATCCGCGCATACCAAGTTTGTCGAGCTTTTGTGCGGTTGAAAAACCAGGGAACGTCTTCTCTACTATAAATGCAGTGATCCCTTTAGCACCGGCGTTTAAATCTGTTTTAGCGTAAATAACCAGTGTGTCTGCATCCGGGCCATTCGTGATCCACATTTTATTGCCGTTCAAAATGTACTTATAGCCTTTTTTCTCAGCTTTAAGTTTCATCGATACCACGTCAGAGCCCGCATTAGGCTCACTCATAGCAAGCGCACCAATGTGTTCACCGCTGATAAGTTTTGGTAGGTATTTTTCTTTTTGTGCTTGTGAACCATTACGGTTGATTTGATTAACACACAGGTTTGAATGCGCACCGTAGCTCAAGCCAATAGACGCACTTGCGCGGCTAATTTCTTCCATTGCTATAACATGCTCTAAATAGCCTAAGCCCGCACCACCAAACTCTTCAGGAACGGTCATGCCTAACACGCCCATTTCGCCCATTTGCGGCCAAAGTTGATTTGGAAATGTATTGTCAATGTCGGTTTGTTCAGCTAGTGGCGCAATTTCTTGGCTTGAAAAACTATTTACATGGTCGCGGATCATATCGGCGGTTTCGCCAAGACCAAAGTTCATCTCTTTATAAAGTGAAATAGTGCTCATGATTCATTCCTGTGTGAGTGTGTGTTATCAGTGTGTTTTTATTTTAAAAATAAACTACTCGTCTATTTTATTCAGTGTGTCTCTACAGCGTCGTTCCGCAGTAACCAGTTCCATTAGGACAACTTTAATATCGTCCATTTGCTGCGAAAGGTCGGCTTTTTTCTCTGAAATCAGATCTAGCATAGTGACTAGTTGTTTAGCGCTTGATTTATCAGCGTCATACAGTTCAAACAAACGACCCGTTTCGGCAAGCGTAAAGCCTAGGCGTTTACCCCGTAAAATCAGCTTTAAGCGCACTTTGTCGCGCTTTGAGTAAATACGTGTTTGCCCATTACGCTCAGGTGATAAAAGCCCTTGGTCTTCATAAAAGCGTATAGAGCGAGTTGTAATGTCAAACTCTTTAGCTAAATCGCTAATGCTGAAAGTTTGTTCATTACTGGTCGGTATAGTGGCGGAACTTGCAAAGTTTGTTTGATTATCTGGTTTCATAATTGTAATTACCTCATTCGAATAACTCCAATATAAGTGAAGTTTACGTAAAGGTAAAGAACTGGCTGTTGTGAAATAAATATAAGCGAAGTGGTTTGCAGTATTTGTAATTTAAATTATTTAATTACAATGACTTAATTTTAACTTAGATTGTAAGAGCCAAAGGTGGCAAAGAAACCTTACAGATAAGAAAGTATAATTTTAACGGTTTTTAGTTGACGTTAGCGTAAACGTTAGTATTGTGTATGGTTATTAAATAATAATTTAAAACACAATTAATAGAGTAAATATTCTAACAACTATTTACCCTTAAATACAATGGAGTTAGCTATGTCTTTAGAATCAGTGGTAATTGTAGCAGCAAAACGTACGCCTATGGGTGGCTTTATGGGCGGGCTAAGCGATGCTCAGTCTACTGAATTAGGTGCAACGGCTATTAAAAGTGCATTAGCGCAAACTGGTTTAAACACCGATGCAATTGACGAAGTAATTATGGGCTGTGTACTCCCTGCTGGTTTAGGTCAAGCGCCAGCTCGTCAAGCTATGTTAAAAGCAGGGCTAGCTTTAAGCACGGGTGCTACCACCATTAATAAAGTATGTGGTTCAGGTTTAAAAGCCGCCATGCTTGCTAACGATTTAATTAAAGCAGGCTCTATAGAAACAGCGATTGCTGGTGGTATGGAAAGTATGACCAACGCCCCTTACTTTATTCCAAAAGCGCGTGGCGGAATGCGAATGGGCCATGGCGAAATCAAAGATCACATGATGAGTGATGGCCTTGAAGATGCATACGACAATAAAGCTATGGGTTGTTTTGCACAAGATACCGCCGACGAATATGGCATTGGCCGTGAGCAAATGGATAATTTTGCACTTGGCTCATTAAGCAAAGCGAATGCCGCAATTGCAAACGGCAGCTTTGAAAACGAAATAGCACCGCACACAATTCAAACACGAAAAGGCGATGTAACGGTATCGGTTGATGAGCAACCAGGTAATGCACGCCCAGAAAAAATCCCAAGTTTACGTGCAGCCTTTAAAAAAGACGGCACTATAACAGCTGCTAACTCATCATCTATTTCGGATGGTGGCGCAGCCCTCGTTTTAATGACTGAGTCAAAAGCAAAAGCACACGGTTTAACACCCCTTTGTAAAATTGTAGCGCACAGCACACATTCTCAAAAACCGAGCGAATTTACGGTAGCACCAGTAGGTGCAATGAATAATGTGCTCGAAAAAGCCGGTTGGACAACAACTGATGTAGACCTTTGGGAAATTAACGAAGCTTTTGCCATGGTAACAATGCTTGCAATAAACGAGCTTAAGCTTGATGAAAGCAAAGTAAATGTTAACGGTGGGGCATGTGCACTTGGCCACCCAATTGGTGCCAGTGGCGCACGTATTTTGGTTACGCTTATTCACGCTCTTAAAAACCGAGGCCTTAAAAAAGGCGTTGCTTCTTTATGTATTGGTGGCGGTGAAGCCGTTGCAATGGCAGTAGAAGCTTACTAAGTACCAATCACATTAAAAATACGCAGCAACATAACAATAATAAAGCTGCGTTATTTTTAAAACTAACACACTAATACAATAGGATTTAACCATGCACCAAGTTCCACTATTAATAGATGGCGAATTTATTCAATCGGCTTCAAAAGAATTAATCGATGTTATAAACCCAGCAAACCAAGAAGTATTAGCTCAGGTTCCTTGTAGCACCGATGCAGAAATGGATGCGGCAATTGCTTCAGCCTCTGAAACATTTAAAACATGGAAAGATGTGCCAATTACTGAGCGTGCGCGCATTATGATGAAATATGCGGCGCTTTTAAAAGAACACCATGATGAATTAGCCACTATTATTTGCCACGAACTAGGTAAAACCTTTGAAGATGCTAAAGGTGATGTATGGCGAGGTATTGAAGTTGTAGAACAAGCAGCTAATGCACCTTCGCTGATGATGGGCGAAACAATGGAGAATGTAGCGCGCAAAATCGATACCTATTCTTACATGCAGCCATTGGGTGTGTGTGCAGGTATTACGCCGTTTAACTTTCCGGCAATGATCCCACTTTGGATGTTTCCGCTAGCTATTGTATGTGGTAACACCTTTATCTTAAAACCCTCTGAGCAAGACCCACTCACACCAATGCGTTTAGCTGAGCTATTTATTGAAGCAGGTGCACCTAAAGGCGTTCTGCAAATTGTACATGGTACAAAACCGCAGGTAGACCGGTTATTAGAAGATAAAGCCGTTCGTGCTATTTCGTTTGTAGGCTCGTGTGGTGTAGGTGCCTATATTTATTCAAAAGGCACACAAAACCTTAAGCGTGTTCAAGCCTGTGTAGGTGCAAAAAACCATATGGTAATTATGCCAGATGCGAGTAAATCGCATGTTGTAAATAACCTTGTTGGTGCATCTGTTGGTGCCGCAGGGCAGCGTTGTATGGGTATTTCGGTAGCTGTATTTGTTGGTCAAGCAAGTGAATGGGTAGATGAAATAAAAGCAGGCTTTGAAAAAGTACGCCCAGGTTTATGGGATGACAAAGACGCAGCCTACGGCCCACAAACGTCAAAAGCAGCAAAAGAGCGAATTTTATCGCTTATTGCAAGCGGTAAAAAACAAGGCGCGACCTGTTTAATAGATGGTTCTGACTTTAGTGTAGAAGGTTACGAGCAAGGTAACTGGGTTGGCCCAACTTTATTTACCGACGTTACAAAAGAAATGGACTTATATAGAGAAGAGATTTTTGGTCCTGTTTTGGCTTGTATGTTTGTAGACACATTAGAAGAAGCTATCGCCTTAATTAACGAAAGCCCTTACGGTAATGGCACCTCGCTATTTACTTCAAGCGGTGCAGTTGCACGTAAATTCCAACACGAAATAGAAGTAGGCCAAGTAGGTATTAATGTTCCTATCCCTGTGCCACTGCCGTTCTTCTCATTTACGGGGTGGAAAGGCTCTTTTTATGGCGATACTCATACGTATGGTAAGCAAGGTATTCGTTTTTACACCGAAACCAAAACCATTACCTCACGTTGGTTTGAAGACGATATAGCGTCAGGCCCAAATATGAGCATTAACTTAAAATAATTAATAAACACACAAAAAATAATAACAAAGACGGGCGCGAAGGTTTTTCACACACATAAATATGCCTTCGCCGCTCTTCACTCACAATCCCAATACGGGAAAACCGACAACACACAACTAAAGAGGTCTATCATGGACTTTAACTTATCAGAAGACCAACAAGCCTTTGCACAAACTGCTCGCCAATTTGCCGAGTCAGAGCTTGCACCTCACGCGGCTAAATGGGATCGCGAACATATTTTTCCTAAAGATACGATAAAAGCAGCCGGTGAGTTAGGCTTTTGTGGTTTATACACACCAGAGGAAGCGGGTGGCCTTGGTTTATCACGTTTAGATTCAAGCATTATTTTTGAACAACTTGCGCTAGGGTGTACGGCAACCACTGCCATGCTCACTATTCATAATATGGCTACCTGGATGGTTGCAAGTTTTGGAACAGACGCAATAAAAGATCAATATGTAGACCAATTAGTTATGGGTGAGTTATTAGCATCATACTGCTTAACCGAGCCAGGTTCTGGTTCAGATGCAGCTTCACTTAAAACAAAAGCAGTACGCGATGGCGACGAATACGTTATTAACGGTTCTAAAATGTTTATATCGGGTGCAGGAGAAACCGAAGTGCTAGTGGTCATGGCGCGTACTGGTGGCGAAGGCGCTGCGGGTATTTCTGCGTTTGTTGTACCGGCCGATGCAAAAGGCGTTGAATACGGTAAAGCAGAAGAAAAAATGGGGTGGAATGCACAGCCTACACGACTAATAAGCTTTGAGGACGTTCGTATTCCTGCACATAACTTACTTGGAGCAGAAGGCGAAGGTTTTAAGTTTGCAATGCAAGGGCTAGATGGTGGGCGTATTAATATTGCCACCTGTTCAATTGGTACCGCACAAGCGGCCTTAAATACAGCACGTGAATACCTCAAAGAGCGCTCACAATTTGGTAAACCGCTGGCTGCTTTTCAAGCGTTACAATTTAAAATTGCTGATATGAACACAGAGCTTGTAGCGGCGCGCCAAATGGTAAGGCTTGCGGCATTTAAACTTGATACTGCCGACAGCGAAAAAACCACTTATTGTGCTATGGCCAAACGCTTTGCAACCGATGTTGGTTTTACAGTGTGTAATGAAGCACTTCAAATACATGGTGGTTATGGTTACATAAAAGAATACCCACTAGAACGCCATGTACGTGACGTGCGCGTTCATCAAATACTTGAAGGCACAAACGAAATAATGCGTGTGATTATTGCGCGTCGAATTTTAGCTGAATCAGCAAGCGAAATATTATAAGGAGCACGGTATGTCTGAATCAAAACCAAGCATTGAGTTAACAACCGAAGGCCATGTTGCTATTTTAACAATGTCTAACCCGCCAGCGAATACCTGGACAAAAGACACCTTAATTGATTTAAAAAATAAAGTTAACGCGCTTAATAACAATAAAAACATTTATGCCTTAGTGCTAACGGGTGAAGGCGATAAGTTTTTTAGCGCAGGCGCCGACCTTAATGTATTTGCAAGTGGTGACAAAGGTATTGCTGCAGACATGTCGCGTGTATTTGGCGAAGCGTTTGAAGCATTAACTAATTTTAGAGGCGTGTCGGTTGCTGCTATTAATGGCTATGCGATGGGCGGCGGTTTAGAGGTTGCATTAGCGTGTGATATACGCATTGCTGAACAACAAGCGCAAATGGCACTCCCTGAGGCAAAAGTCGGTTTATTACCGTGTGCAGGTGGCACGCAAAATTTAGCATGGTTAGTGGGCGAAGGCTGGGCTAAACGCATGATTTTGTGCGGCGAGCGCTTAAAAGCTGATAAAGCACTGCACATTGGATTAGTCGAAGAGGTTGTTGGCCAAGGTGAGAGTTTTGCTGCTGCGCTTAATCTTGCAAACCAAGTAAGCGAGCAAAGCCCTAGCTCGGTTGCGGCATGTAAAACATTGATTCAAAAAGGGCGCCACCAACCCATGGCGAGCGTTTTACCATTAGAGCGCGAACTATTTGTTGGTTTATTTGATACTGATGATCAAAAAGAAGGCGTAAATGCCTTTTTAGAAAAGCGCAAAGCAAAATGGGTAAATGGCTAATGAGTGATTTAACCTTATTAAATAAAGCGGATGATTCAGTACTTTTTGAGACGGCAACCGCAGCCAACGGCCGTTTAATTGGGCTTATTACACTAAACGCACCTAAGTCGTTAAATGCGCTTAATTTTAACATGATCAAATTGCTTACTCCTCAACTAAAGGCATGGGCAAACGACGATGCCATCGCAATGGTTATTTTAAAAGGGGCAGGAGAAAAAGCGTTTTGTGCTGGTGGCGATGTAGTAAGCCTTCATCATGCAATGGCACAAGGTGAACCAACAAGCTTAGTTGAAGAGTTTTTTACCCAAGAATATAAGCTCGATTACCTTATACATACCTACGTTAAACCTATTCTTGTTTGGGGAAACGGGATTGTAATGGGAGGCGGTTTAGGGCTAATGGCTGGCGCAAGCCACCGTGTTGTTACCGAAACCTCACGTATTGCAATGCCAGAACAAACAATAGGTTTATACCCCGATGTAGGCGGCAGCTATTTTTTGCATAAAATGCCCAAAAGTGTTGGCTTGTTTTTAGGGTTAACGTCAGCGTCTATTAATTGCGACGATGCCTGTTTTGTATCACTTGCTGATCACTTTATTGACAGCGGTAAATACAACGACATGCTAAACACTATTTTAGCTACAAGCTGGAGTAAGAGTGCAAGCGAAAACCACACGGTGCTAACTAATTTACTAAATGAGTTAAACGCGCAGTCTGACGATATGCCAATAGGAAACGTTAGCGCTAATTTAAAAACAATTCAAACACTAGGTAGTTTTGGCTCATTGCAAGAGCAAGTAGATTACTTATTAAATTTAAACACTGATGATAAGTGGTTGCAACGTGCGCAAAAATCGTTAAAACATGGGTGCCCACTCAGCTGTGCATTGGTCAGTGAGCAGCTTAAAGCAAGTGAAGGTAAAACCCTTTTAGACTGCTTTAAAATGGAACTAGGCATGTCGGTAAGAGCCGGTGAAGTAGGTGAGTTCCAAGAAGGCGTTAGAGCACTGTTAATCGATAAAGACGGCGCTCCCAATTGGCAATACCCAACACTCCATGATGTGCCAAGTAGCGTAGTTAATAGCTTTTTTGATAATCGTTACGGCACTCGTCACCCACTTGATGACCTAGACACGGCAACACAAAAATAAAGGAAAGACGATGACTAAACTTAATATTGGTTTTATCGGATTAGGAAACATGGGCGGCCCTATGGCGGCAAATTTAGTAAAAGCGGGGCACACAGTCACTGTTTTTGATTTAAACCAGTCGGTAGTAAATGAGCTTGCTAGCCAGGGGGCTAAAGCGGGCGCTGATGCAGCGCAATGTGCCACCAATGCCGACGTTCTGATCAGCATGTTACCTGCAGGCAAGCATGTTAAATCGTTATACTTAGGTAATAACGATAACAATGGACTAATTGAGGTTTTAAGCAAAAATACCTTAGTGATTGACTGCTCTACAATTGATGCCGAATCGGCACGCGTTGTAGGAAATGCACTTGACGAGCAAGGTATACGGTTTGTTGATGCACCGGTTTCAGGTGGTGTAGCCGGGGCAACAGCAGGAACGCTTACGTTTATCGTAGGTGGTGAACAAACCGCATTCGAAAAAGCAAATACCGTATTAGTAGATATGGGTAAAAACATATTTCATGCTGGCGATATTGGTGCAGGTCAAGTTGCAAAAATATGCAACAACATGCTGCTTAGCATATTAATGGCAGGCACAAGTGAAGCCATTCAAATGGGTATTAATAACGGGTTAGATCCAAAAGTGCTGAGCGATATTATGACTGCAAGCTCAGGTCGAAATTGGACATTAGAGTTATATAATCCGTGTCCAGATGTAATGGAAACAGCACCGGCTAGCAATAATTATAAGCCAGGTTTTATGGTTGACTTAATGGCAAAAGATTTAGGTCTTGCCATGGAAGCGGCTCAGCAAAGTAATTCATCAACGCCAATGGGTTCAATGGCAAAAAACTTGTACACTATGCTTCAGCATCAAGGTGCAGGCAGTGATGACTTTAGCGCCATATTTAAATTGTTTTCGAAGTAGGAGTAAACCGTGGAAATTAAAAATAATACGGTAGTAATCACAGGTGGGGCGCAAGGTTTAGGTTTCGCTATGGCGCAAAAGTTTGCAGCTATGGGCGCAAATATTGCACTTATTGACATGGCACAAGATTTATTAAACAACGCATGCGAGCAATTAAACCAGCTTGAAGGCGTAAAAGGTATAATTAAAGGCTACGCTGCTAATGTGACGGTGGAAAGTGAAGTAGAAAACGTATTTAGTACCATTAACAATGATTTTGGCCATATTGGTGTGCTTATTAACAACGCTGGTATTTTGCGTGACGGCATGTTCATAAAAGCTAAAGACGGAAAAGTGGTTAAAAAAATGTCGCTAGAGCAATTTCAATCAGTGATTGATGTTAATCTTACAGGCGTATTTTTAGCAGGGCGCGAAGCTGCAAGCCACATGATAGAATCAGGCAAAGGCGGCGTAATAGTAAATATGTCGAGCGTAGCGCGCGCGGGTAACATAGGCCAAACAAACTATGCTGCCTCAAAAGCGGGTGTTGTGGCACTTACCACTACATGGGCTAAAGAACTTGGCCGTTTTGGTATACGCGTAGGCGCTATTGCACCAGGTGTAATTAGCACCGCCATGACCGACGCCATGAAGCCAGAAGCCAAACAACGTATGCTTGCGGTAACACCCGTAGGGCGCTTAGGTGAAAGCGACGAAATTGCCCATACCGCACAGTACATAATCGAAAACGACTTTTTCACCGGTCGCGTGGTTGAAATAGACGGCGGTATTCGTTTGTAAATTAAGTTTTTTACGTTTGAATTTAAAAAGCATGGCGCTTATAGGCTGTGCTTTTTTGTTTTAAATCGGGGAGATTTATAATCTTGAAAAAGGGCTAACAACCCCGTTGGCACCTTGTTGCAGTAAATGAGTAGGATACTCGCTGTATTAAAACGTTAATCATTTTAGCGCTCTAAATAACTCATTAACTGCGTTAAAAACTTCTTATGTAGATAAACTATATAACTAAGTTTTTGCCTTGTTACTGAGCTATTTATCTGTCGCTATAATTGCTCACTAATTCAATAGAGCGGGTATTATTTGTGTTGTACGCACATCGTTGTGACCTAGTTGTGTTTGTACTGTACGAATATCAGCGCCGCTTTGCAGTAGATGCGTAGCAAATGAGTGTCGCAAAGTATGTGGGGTAACGTGTTTATTAATATGTGCTTTTGTTGAAGACAGTTTAACAGCCTTTCTTACCCCTGAATGATCTAAGTGGTGACGTCTTATTTCTCCTGTTTCAGGGTCCGTACTTAATTTATGTGATGGGAACAGAAACTGCCATTGTAAAGACTTATTAGCGCTTAGGTATTTTTACTAAGTCGATGAGGCATCCATACACCGGCGTACGGATCATTTTTTTAATCTAACTGTAAATATTCATCAACTTGAATTATTTGATTTATTAGCATTGGTATTAATTCTTCAGCAAGTGTCACAATACGATTTTTATTATCCTTGCCGTTCCAAATGCGTATATTTTTATAGTCGAAATCAATATCATGAACTCTTATATTTACTGCTTCCATCAGCCGTAAACCACTTCCATAGAGCAGGCTTGCTATCAAATAATGTCGTTTATTTATATTTCTAAAAAATAGCGATACCTCAGTCTGTGTAAGTACGACAGGCAGTTTCTGTTGGCGGTTACTTTTAACGAAATTTAAATCTAATGAAAGCTCATTCTTAATAATATGTTTATATAAAAAAGCAAGTGCATTTAAAGCGGTTGCTTGTGTTCTCGCTGCCACTTTTTTAGTTACTGTTAAGTGATTTAAAAATATTTCTACTTCATTATTGCCCATACTGGTAGGGTGCCGCTTATTATGAAAATGGATATAGGCAGTAATCCAAAATACATAAGTTTCAATAGATTTTTTAGCATAGTGATGGCTATACATATAGTTGATAATACTATTAAGAAAAGGGGATTTAGTTTTATTTTAAATCTCAATTAACTGTATTTACATACAGTGTTGGCGTTTTTCTTCCTAAGTCAGGAAATGAGGACGTTTTCCTCTTTTCTGCATATAATTAAAAGAGCAGCCTGACTTAAAGTTTAAAGCTGGCAATGTGTTACAGGATTTGTTATTAATATGAAAAAACAATTAAGGGGACATGTATTACTCATAAAAAGAGGAAAGTGCCCTCTGATAAAGCTGTTAAGTGTAAGGTAGCCATTCTATAGATAGTGAGGAAAAAAATGATAGACAATGATTATGCCGGCGAGGTCTACTCAAAAAGAGATTGGCTAAAGAATCTCTTGGCTAAGTCCGAGCAACAGTTATCTGGCTTATACGGAATTAAGGAAAAGGAAAAGTTTAAAACTATGTTTTCCTTGGTTTCTTTGCTCCTTTCTTTTTCGTTGCTACTAGTGACGTTGTTTGTATTAATTCACCCAAATGGATCTATTTTAGTTAACCCTGAAATTCATCAATTTTTGGGTCCCATTTGTGTGTTTCTTGGTTACTTTTTTTTTTAATCCTCATCAAGTTTCTATGAGCATAGAGCAGTTCTTAGACAGGTAAGTGAATATATCTATCAACAAAGGAAGGCCGTAGATAGAGCCGAAGATGCACTACATTATTCAAAGGAGAGACTCGATGAAAAATGATATTGAGTCGTCTATTTTGGATCTTGAGAACATCACAAGCAACACAGAGAAAGGCCTAAATAAATTAATACAAGTATCGGAAAAAGCGGATGCTAGGAGTTCGTCCACGTTGTTTGGCGCCGCAGGCGGAATTATTGGGGCACTGGCAGGTACTTTGATCGCACCGCATATTGCTTTATCCGCGCTATTACTTTCAACCCCGCTTACAGCTCTCGGTATTATCGGAGGTATTCTTGTATATAGAGGGCGAAACGGCATAAAGCTAGAAAAAATGATTGCTCAAAACCGAATTGCATGTGATGAAGTCTTGGATCGTATAAGCCGCTTGCCAAAAGATGCCCCGCAAGAAGTGGTTGATGGACTATGGGAAAACTACAATATTCTAAATGGGGCATACCGAAATCAGTCAGCTATTGCTTTATCACCAAAAGAGAAAAGTAAGCAAGGTCTGATGCTTCCAGATAGCTCAGAGAAAACACTTAACACATATGAGCCTTAACTCTGTCAATAGGCATTAGTTTTCTTTTTGACCGTTTTTATAAATTGACGGTCAATTCTAAATCAATAAACAAATTCGTTTACTTCGTATGTCGATGCGGCTGTTAAGCAAGTAGCTTACGGCAAACACATATAGAGGCTCTCTTATTGCGATCTTATCGCAGCCAGCTTTTTCCCATATCCTTTTGGGTTGCTGGGGCACTAGACATTCATCGGTTAACCTCATCATGGCACTATTCAAGGCGGCTGGTTTCATCATTATGATCCAGTTAGTTTCAGGCTCAAGTCAGGTGTAAACGACTTTGTTTATTGTATTAATACACGCGTACTGAGCGTCTAATCAAGACAAGTGGCTTAGGTCTGTAGGTATATAATCAGGTTAAACCTTGTTGGTTATTAGCTCACCCAATTGATTGATGCTCAGCCTTATATCCAGTTAGATGTTCAGCTCACTCAGTACCGTGACTAACTCTTTAAGAATTTTGCTTCATCGAATACCGTCTCTTTTTTAAGCATATAATAAACACAGCGACCAAGCTTATGCGCAAGCGCTGACAGTGCTTTGGCTTTGCTCATTCGTTTTTGTAGTTTTTCGAGGTATTTGTTGGCGTTGTGATTGTGACGCAGCAGCAATACAGCGGCTTCGGAGAACGCCCATTTTAGATGTGCATTGCCAATTTTGTTACCTTGGGTGCCATAGGTTTTGCCGGCAGACTTTGCTTTACATTTGACTAACCGACTATATGAAGCGAACTTTTGTACGCTTGTAACCAAAGGGGTCAAATCTTGACTTCAGACATTAAAGAGCGAACTGTACAAGCACTGGTTAGCATACAAAGACTGAAGACCTAGAAATTCATTCAATTTTAGCGGTTTATTACTTTTAAACACACGTTGATATTTAAAACAGTAACTTTAGGTTGCTGTTTTTTTATGCCTAGTATTTAAGTTTATTTTAAGTTTGCTCAGTTATTGTAACTAATACTTAAATTTCAGAATCATTAAACCATTGAACTGACTTAGTAACTCATTTTATGTTTTAGATCATTAAGCAGTGAGTGATTAAAGGTTAGCCTGTAAACATATACTCATACGCATAAGTGAGCTTTTAACTTTAATTCGTTTTTTAGGAGTTATTATGAATTTTAAAAACACAACGACTCATTACAATACATTCTCTATAGCCTTACACTGGCTTATGTTTATTTTAATTGTCACTGTTTACGGCAGTATAGAACTACGTGAATTATTTGATAAAGGCACCGAAACCCGTGATGCCTTTAAAATGTGGCACTTTATGTTGGGTTTATCTGTGCTAATTTTAGTTAGTGTGAGGTTAGTTGCGCGTATAGTGGGTGGTGCAGCACCTGCTATACAACCTGAGCCTGCAAAGTGGAAAAATAAATTAGCTACATTTGTTCATATTGCGCTGTATGTGTTTATGTTTGCTATGCCCATAGCTGGTTGGCTAATTTTGAGTTTAGCAGGTAAACCCATCCCGTTTTTTGGTTTAGAGTTGCCTGCTTTGACCGCTCAAAACTTTGAACTTGCTAAAAGTATTAAAGAGATACATGAAACCGCAGGGGAAGTGGGGTATTACGTAATAGGTTTACATGCGGCTGCGGCTTTATTTCACCATTATGTTTTGGCTGATAATACGGTATCGCGAATGCGTTTGCCGAAATACTATAAATAATAAAATGAACGGAGCTGAGCTTTAATTTTGCCTTTAATGTTTGGTGACTAATATTTAGTTGGTGCATCCCTAAACGTTGCGTTTTAAAATTAAACTATTTGAGTACGTTAGCAGCAAAGAACCAAATGTTGCTCTTTTAGCTTTAAAAGCTTTAGTTAGTATTTTTATAATTATTGGGTTACTGTTTGCTAAATTCAATTTTTGAAGGCAAGGGTATGGAATTTATATATCATATTTTAAATTGGGGTTCCCCTTTAGGTTTGGGGTTATTCTTTTTTCTTTCATGTGCTGGCACTGGCATACTATTTTGGGGTTTATCTCAATTTAAAAAAAGCTCTACCACAAATCAATAACGTGGTTTGTTTTTTGCTGGGCCTTTGTTTAAACAACATTTACCGTTTAATTTCTCAAAGGCCTTAGTTAGAACGCTTTATATTTACCCTGAATATTTGTTATTAGTACCGTCCTTAAAAACTGTGTTGGTTTTGTGAGTGTACAATAGATTTTTATTTGCATAATTTGTAATTGAGCAAATAAACAATTTACCAAAAACTGTCCTGCGCTCTTATTTAGTTTCTCAATATTATTAATATTATTGGGCTATCTATGTTCTGTTCATTTTTGTTTAGTTAGTCTGTTATAACTAACTTCATAATAATAAAGTGCATTTGGTACTTACAAAGCGAACAAATGAACAAAATAAAATCGTTGATTACTCAATTTATTAATGCAATGCAAAAACGACCGGGCTTACTGGCTGTTTTAGCGTTTTGCTCTGGTATTGCAAGCTACGTGCTAGTTGATAGAAAGGAGTCGTTTGCGCAAGTTGTTGCTTTAGTTTTACTTATAAGCTGGTTGTGGTTAATTGTAGATAATTGGCTTCGTGATAAAGTTGAAGAACGATTTGGTGTGAGTGTTTCACCTAATGTAACACGCTTTGCTCTACAAATGATTCAGCAAGAGAGTTTGTTTTTTGCGCTGCCATTTTTTTTAGTTGTTACCCAGTGGGACCATCCTCAAGCATTATTTACATCACTTATTATTTTGTGTGCGGTTGCATCGGTTATTGATCCCTTCTATTACAAAAAATTAGCTAAAAATAGAACGCTATTTACGGTGTTTCATAACTTCGCTTTGTTTGTGGTTTTACTTGTTACATTGCCTATTTTGTTTAGCTTAACTACTAGTCAAAGTTTAGCGGCTGCATTAGTTATAGCCGTAGTATTAACATTACCTAGTCTTACTAATTTAATGCCTAATGCGCCGTGGTGGCGTTTACCTATTTTAGCAATAATTTTATTCAGTTTGAGTGTAGGCATATGGCAATTAAGAAGCTTTGTTCCACCTGCCGCGCTGCACCTAACAAGCATTACATTAGCGCATGAGGTAAATGAGCAAAGTAAAAAACCGATAGGAAATGTTAACTCGTTAAATGAACGCTCGTTACACGCAAAAGGGCTTTATACATGGACAGCGGTAAAAGCACCGCGAGGGTTAAACGAAAAGATATTTCATGTATGGACACACAATAAAAATCAGGTAGATAAAATAGCGCTTAATATCAGCGGTGGGCGTAAAAGTGGTTATAGAGCATGGACACACAAAGTAAATTTTCCACAAAACGCGGCAGGAAAATGGCAAGTTAAGGTTATGACTGAATCAGGCCAGTTAATTGGTTTAACTAAATTTACGGTGACGCCTTAATATAAGCGGCACAAAAAATTTGATAAGGCATAAATAAATTAATAGGGACTGTACGTATTAAAAAATTATTGTTAACTATCAAAGGGCTTGATAGGCTGTATCAGTAAACTTATTACATTTATTAAGCAAGGAAGAACGATGAACAGTGATGTTTTAATACCTCATTTACCCGAACCAACAATGTCTGCTTTGGCTACAAAAATATATGTGACTGAGGGGCAACACGTAAAAAAAGATGACACATTACTTGATGTGGAAACTGATAAAGTTGTTCTTGAAATTGTTGCCATGGCTAACGGAGTTGTCACCAAGATAAATATAAATGAAGGTGAACAGGTTAACTCAAACCAAGTGGTGATGCAGTTTGAATATGACGAACTAACCGAGGAGTTAATACAAGCCCCTTTGAGTGATAAACCTACATTTCAAAATAACACCAGCGACGTAGACCAAATTAACACCCATGATATTCAGAGCTCAGTCACTGAAACACCCATTCATAATGAAATAATAAACCTAGATCCAACGATTGATGATCCCAAACAGGCTTGCTTGGATAAACATAATGATACGCCACATACAGAATCTAAAATAGACACCAGAGCACAGCCACCTCAAGAAGTAAGCCATAGTGGTGAGAGTAAAGGGGTGTTTTATACGGTTGCTGTACTAGTGGTAGGCATTATTATTGGTGTAACAGCGAGTCGCTTTATATTTAATTAGTGGAGTAAACGCCAAAAGCGTGGGCTTTTGGCGTAAAATAAAATTAGTTAGCCAATAGCCATTCGCTTAACAAGCGTACACCATAGCCTGTGCCGCCAGGTGATAGTTCACCTTTTCCTTTTTTAACTAACGCGTTACCTGCAATATCAATATGAACCCAACGGGTTTCACCCGCAAAATGCTCTAAAAACGTTGCTGCAGTGGTTGCGCCAGGTCCGCCAGACCCTACGTTTGTTATGTCGGCAATGTCTGATTTAAGCATATCTTTATAACCTAATGGTAAACGCCATAGGTTTTCGTTTACCTGCTCGCCAGCAAGTGTTAGCTGATTTACGAGTGTGTCGTCTTTTGAGAAAACAGCCGCATACTCGTTACCAACGGCACGAATTTTTGAACCAGTAAGTGTAGCTACATCAATCATTATGCTTGGGTTGAAGTGCTTACGTGCATACCACATTGCATCACTTAAAACTAAACGGCCTTCGGCGTCGGTGTTGAGTATTTCAACACTTAAGCCTTCAGCTGTTCGAACAACATCGCCAGGCGCTACTGCAAATTGCGAAACCATATTTGCCGCCATGCCCATTACAGCTACAACATTTTTGTCGGCTTTGGCCATAGCCATTGCTTTAACCGTACCTAGTACAGCTGCAGCGCCTGCCATGTCTGATTTCATACGTGCGATAGATGCACCTGTTTTAATACTATAACCGCCCGAGTCGAATGTTATACCTTTACCTACTAACGCTATAGGGTCGTCATTAGAGCCTTTATAATGGGCAACGACTAAGCGAGCACCCTGATCGCTACCGCGGCCAACGGCTTCTAATGCGCCCATACCAAGCTCTTTAAGTTGTTCAGGCTTTAAAACTGTAATGGTCACGCCTAACGATTCAAGCTCTTTTGCAGCATTTGCAAAATCAACTGGCGTCATTTCAGTGGCTACTTCAGAGGTAAGGTCGCGTGCTAAAAATACACCGGCCTGAATACTTTCTAGCTGTTTATACGTCGCTTTCGTCTTTTTTGTGCTATCGACATCAAACGAGTAAGTCACTGTTTGCGTGCTAGGTGTTTGTTTGTATTTTTCAAAGCGATGGTCACGCAGGTTTGCGCCATGCGCAAAGTTTGCAGCAAGTAAATGGTTTGCATCAACACCCGTTACATCGTCAAATAATACATTGGCGGTATCTGCTTTATATTTAACTAATTGCGCGTGCACGTTTCCGCCTAATTTAGCAATGCGTGCTTTATTTAACTCGTTCTGTTTACCAGTTCCGACAACTAATATACGTTTGTAGTTACTATTAAGTGGGGCAATCAGCTGTGTTGTTTTGGCGTATTTACCTTCAAAGTTTTCAACATCAATTATACGTTGCAGCTGTCCATTAAATTGTTTGTCGAGGTTTTTAAATTGGTTGTTTTTTCCATCTTGGCTATAAAACACAATTAATGTGTGTGCATCGTTGTCTACTTTAGAAGAAAACGAAAACTGTGCTGCGTGTGTATTTAAACTAGCGCTTATTGCCAGCGTTAAGAGAGAGGCTTTAATTATGTGTTTCATCGTTCACCTAAGATTAATTTAAAACTGTTTTTTACCTATTTTTGACTGCTTAGTTAAGTGCGATAAGCTGAAACGGCAATTATGAGCGACGTATAACGGCATAAAAATACGTTATAAATTTATTTGCATGTCGGTGATACTAGGCTTAATGTAAAACAAAATATTTACATGGAGTTATATTATGAAGTTTTTATTGTTTTTAGGCACTGTGCGTGAGAGCTCCCCCCCTAAACCAGTACGTCTTGGAAGTAGAGTTAGTAAAGCATGTTTATTGTGTTTGCAGTCACACTTTAATGAACATGAATTTGAAATAATTGATGCGTTAGATTACCCAAACGATGCTGTATTTAAACCTCACTTTGCATATACACAGCACAATGCCCCCACTAAACTTAACAATTTGGCCGATAAAATTAAATCTGCTGATGGCTACATAATGATCAGCCCTGAATATAATCACTCTATGAGCCCTGCATTAGCTGATCTTCTCAATCATTTTGGTAGTTCACTGTTTTCGTATAAACCCAGTGCGATTGTTTCTTATTCTGCTGGGCAGTGGGGTGGGGTTCGTGCAGCCATTAGTATGCGCACTTTTTTATCAGAACTTGGGTGTTTACCAGTATCGTCGATGATTCATGTTCCAAAGGCACAGGATGTGTTTAACGAGCTTGGAGGGTTTGCTACTGATGATGATCAGACCTCGTGGTTTAACTATTTTTCTCGTACATTTAATCAATTAATATGGTGGGCTGAGGCCGCTAAAATACAGGCTGAATGTAAAAACCCACATAATATGATTGCAAGCTTTAAAACAAGCCCCGCGCAGCGAAATGCGCCTAAAACAACTACTAATTAAGTTATTGTAATTTAAATTATATGTATTTGTACTGTTTGGGTCATCAAAAAGTAAAGAAACCGGTTAGGCGAAATGAGCAAATAAGTACCCATTTACAGCTATACTGTGTTTATATACAGTATAGCTGTTGCGTTAATAAATACTAAAACAATAAACTAAGTGTTAGGCGTGCAGTTCTGGGCTCAATAGGGTGAAAATGATTATCTTCAACGCCTTGAGCGGGCTCACCGGCTAAACGCGATGCATAATAGTAATCTATATCGTGGTCGGTACTGTTAAACAAGTTAAGTAATTCAAAGTCTACTTTCCAATGGGTTTGCTTATAGCTCACAGAGCTATTAACTACCGTTAGCGGGTTTGAGCGCTTATCACCGTCGTCTGTTAATGTGCGTTTACCAATATGGCGTACCCTGAGCGATGATTGCCATTGTTTACTTAAGTGCCAATTTAAACCTGTACTTGCTACAACGGGTACAGCACCTTCTATGTAATTGTTATTGTCATTTATATCTAAGCGAGAATGTGTAAACGAGGCTTCTAAATCAATATTAAATTGGTCGTTAATCCAGTAATAGGCACTCATTTCTAACCCATACCGCTTAGACGCATCACTTGGCTCTGTATTACCAGCATCTCCGACAAACAATAGTTCTGAGTCGAGTTTTAACCACCAAAGCGCAGCTGACATATTATATTTTTTTTCATCAGCAAATCGTAATCCAATTTCAGCGCCTTCACTTTTTACTAATAGATCGACTCGTTCGGCTTGGTCACCTGTTACTGGGTCGATATTTATTGTGGAGCCACGCGCATCGTTAGAGTGAAAAGATTGCCCCCAATTTGCATAAGCAGCTAGCAATTGAGTAAAGCGATAATTTAAGCTTGCTTTAAAACTGATTAAATCATCACTTGCTTTACCTGAGTTTACGGTGGTAATACTGGTTACATTTGTATCAAAATAGTCGTACCTTACACCTGCTGTTGCTTCTAGTTTTGGGGTAAATAAAAGTTTAGACTCCCAAAAGCTTGAATAACTCGTTTGCTTGAGTGCATCTTGCCTTACAGTGCTTAGCTGCTCTCTGGCTTTAGTGTTATAAAGCCCAACGTTATCTATATCGTCGTGTTTAAGCTCAAGCCCTGCAGTGTGTTGCACGTTTAAGCCTGATGTTTTAGTTTCAAACTGATAACTTAAAGTGGTGCCATAAATATTGCGGCTATCTTGCTGATTAAACTGATCGCCGTTAATTGGGTCATTTAAAAAATAACTGAAATTAGAATATAGGTTTAAATCGTAATTTATTACATAAGCGCTGGCTTTCAAATGCTCCCCTTGCCAATTACCCGATAAACTATAACGGCTAGAGCTGCCGCCAAGGGTGGTGTCGAGCGAGCCTAATTGTGTTATTAAGTTTTGCGAAACAGCACGTTTTGGAATTTGATCGGCTGAGTTCCATGTGTTGTCGTATGCCATTGCGCTTATTGATAGGTCACCATTAAATGCTTTACCAACATAGCGTAGTAGGGCATTTTTTTTATTCACGTCTTCGTTTATGTCATCCCAAGGGCCGTCGTAGCCTTGCCACTCAGCAGTCGCAATAAGTTTACCTTTTTTAAGGTTAGTTGAGCCAAGTACTACCGCGCGTTTATAGTTATCTTCACCAATACTTAGTTCTATTTGCTGATGTTTAACATTATCAAGCAGTTTAAACTGTGCGCTACCAGCACTTGAAAAATCACCTTGGCTTGCGCTATATGACCCTTTTTGATAGTTAATGGTAGAAATAGATTCGGGAATTATAAAGTTTAGATCGGTGTAACCTTGGCCGTGTCCGTGGCTACGCATGTTGATAGGCATACCATCGATACTGGTGGCAAAGTCGGTTCCATGGTCTAAGTTAAATCCTCTAATAAAGTATTGGTTTGCTTTACCTGAGCCACTGTGTTGAGTAACCGCCATCCCCGGAATGAGCTCTAACATTTCAGCGCTTCTTAGCATTGGGCGCTGCTCAATTTCACCTTGGCCAATAATGCCGCTAGAGGCACTGATTGATTCGCCAATTAAACCATCACGGTGCCCATATACAGTGAGCTTTTCTATATTGGCATGTACATAACCGCTATATAATGTGCCGATAGTTAAAATTGCTAATGTTTTCATCCTTAAAGTCCTATCTATTATGCTTACTATTCAGTGCTATTTAAATTAAAACGACTAAGTAAACCTTTTGGATGCAACATTGAGTGTTTTATTATTCAAATAAGGCTTAAGTTTGAAAACTATATTGGAGCTATTGTAATGTCGTTATATAAAACTAATAATCAGAGTGTTAAAACTTACCAGTAATCACATAATTAGAGAGCCTGTATTGAAAGCCAAAGAAATTCGAAATTTTTACATTAACGAAGAGCAATCCGTATATTTGCTGTCGCATCGTGATGCTAAAAAACATCGCCAGTGGCTTAATATTTGTATTAAACAACTTACTTTGCTTGGTTATAAAAATGTAGAAATGATTGGCTCAGGTGCATTTGGGTTTGTATTTGCAGGTGAAGACGACAAAGGCTTGCCTTGGGTGTTTAAGTTTTCACGGATTACGCTTGCTCAAAGTGTACGTGACCGTCTTGAAGACGAAGCGTATATGCTTTCACAAATTAATAATCCACTGGTGCCTAAATTTTATGCGTTTGAGCGCATTAAAAAGCAGGGCATATTAATGATGGCGCGCGCCATGGGAGAAGACCTCGAAAAAGTGTCGCTTAAAGAAGGGCGATTTAGCGCGGCTAAAATAATGGCATTAGCCGTTAAATTACGTAATGTATTACTTGATTTAAGTAACCACAAAAATGGCTTAAGTGCTCAACCAATTGTGCATGGAGATATAAAACCTTCAAATTTGGTCTGGGATGCGCAAACAGATGCTTTATCTTTAGTTGATTGGGGGAGTTCGGTATATGCCCAATTACACAGTAACGGTGAGCCCGTAGCCAGTAACTTTATGGATTTAATGTCGGGAGATTTAAGTACGACCAATGCGCGTATGGGAGATGTGTACTTTATAGGCGAAGCGCAAATGTCGGGTGAGCAATCATCCCCGCGGTTTGATGAGCAAGGTGTTGCAGCAACTTTATATGCTTTAGCGTCTGCACAGTCTTGCCGATTTGGTGCGCAGGCTATTCCTGCAATTTCTTTAGGGCTACCTAAAGAGCTCGCTAACGTTATAGATGGCATGCTCAGTAAAAGTAAAACAGTACGTGATGCTGCAGGCGATTACTTTATACGTAATATACCAACAATGGCAAAAGCGTATTTACCCGATCTTAAATTAACACAGCAAAAAGCCGCTATCCCGTTTTGGTACGGTACCGATGAAGCGCCAGATACTGTAGTTTATAGCTCGCGTAAACAGTTTTTACGCCAAGCCGACCATAACCAACAGTTACTAGATGTAAATGATGCCCAGTTAGACCGATACTACAAAGAATTTTTATTTGATACTGGTGACACTGAAAAAGCATTTTTGGCCTCCATAAGCCGGCTTGCGAAATACCCAGCCGTAGGAGGGCTTAGTTTTCATTGGAAAGATGAATCGTTGTTTATTGAGTCGTCATTAATAATGCACGATGAGTCACTAGGCAAAGCATTTACAGATTCAATAAACAATACAGTGATGTTAGCCCAAGCAATTAACCAAAAAGGGCTATTTAAATGTTGTTTATTTGATGCACGTAAAACCATTCAATTAGAGCGAGATGGCACCGGTGCATTTAAGTTTGATAGTCTTCCTGAGCTAGATTATGAAGTTGTGAGCGTTAAAGCTAACGAAATAACCCGGCCACATTCATACTTTGAAGATGGTAAAGATCCCGATGAGCAATTACAACTTCCTAAAAAAGTTATTAAATGTGTATTTGAGCTAAACCAAATACACCATACCGGTTGTATTATTTTTGAAGCCTTGCCCGACAGAATGAAAATTCACCACTACTACAGGCTACTCGACTCGACAAAAGAGGCTGAATTTAAACGTTTGTTAAATAAACTAATGCAATATGCTGTAAACATTACCGATGTGGGCGTTGCGGGCTTTATGAAGCTACCCTATAAAAATACACGAGAGTTTGATTTGTGTGCACAACAAGCTGAGCAATTCTTTCCTAAAAACCCAAAACGCGTATAACGTGTCAGCTTTTGTAATGGGTTTTATATGGCTTGGTAAATCAGCCTAATACATTAAAATAACTCACTATGCGGAGACAATGGCTCTAGCTCAAATTGATGAATAAGCTGTTGCTGTTTATTGGTAGCGGTAATTTTATAAGTTTGTTTACTACGGTTATTGGCAAATAAATTAATATTGAATTTTATATTGTTTGTCATTAGAGGTGTGAATCTGCCGGTAATGGTAATTTGATCAACAAATGTATTGTTATCGCTGTGCGCCACTTCTGGATGTAATAACAGCCCTTCAATCGAAAAGCGATATTGCTGATCAGACAAATACACGTGCTTTTTAACTTGTTTACTAATGTGATTACGATATTTATTAAATTCAGTGAGTGAAAGTGACCCATCGTTGTTTTCGTCAACGCCTAATAATGACGACGCAGGAAGCGACAGCACAACAAACACATGCTCTTTAACCACATTAAGGGTGCCATGTTGTGCAACTATTAAGTGAGCATGTGTTTTTTGAGATATACAAAAAGCGATAATAATTACCCCAATGTTATGTATTAATTTTGAAAGGCGCATAACTTAAAGCTCTCCTTTTACACAACGCTGAAAAAACGGGTAAGTGTCAGTTGCATAGTAGTGATAAATACCATCTGGAAATTCCGGTGTTACGCCAATACGGCCATTGCATTCATCTAAATCGCCTGAACCTGCAACGTATTCCCAGTCTTGTGCAAATGTTCCTAATGGGTAAATGTCGGTAGAAGGTCTGTTTGTACTGACTGCGGTAACGTGTTGGTAACTGCCTGTCATTGCAACGAGTTCAGAAGTGGCGTCGGTTGAATCTGAGTAACCATAACGTGCATAAATTGGAAAGCCGTCTGCAGCCCAGCCTATTAATGTCATGGTTGTTTCATTACCGCCTTGCATTGTTATAAACCCTTCGGGCATTCCATGGTAATGATACGTCCCATCTGGTTGCACATGGGCATTGTTAGCATCTGTGCCAAAACTAAATGTAGTTTGGCTTAAAGCTTCTATATTCCAGTTGCCGCTATTATCACCTAGGTCGCAATTTTCACCTGAGTCATCACAGCTACCACCTGTGCCGGCATCGATTTTAACGCCATTTAAAACAAGCCCTGTTATACCGCGAGGGCCGCCCATCATTGTAGCGGATGATGATTGAATCGGTGTTAATGTAAAGCTTTCATTTACTGATTGTTCTGCGATGGTATTGGGGTTAGCCGGATTAGGAAAAGTGCCTACGTCGTGGTCAGGAATTCCATTAGCAATGATGTCACGTGTTGTGCCTGTGCATGTCCAGTCAGCTGAGCTTGTTGTTTGTACAGAGTCAGCGTTGTTGTATTCATTGTAAGCGTACTCACATAAAACATTGTGTGTAGAACCATTTGCATCAGCATTTGAACCGTCAACTGTTGTGCTGTCAGTTATTACGTCGCTTATTTAAGTGCTTTGCTCAGAACCACCGCATGCAACAAGTGATGATATTGCAGTAAAGCACAGAATTAGCTTTAATTTTGTCACTGAATTTTTAGAAATACTATTTAATAGGGGTGTACTCATAACTTTGAACTCACTGATAAAGAGATCAAAATATTATTCTGTAATTGTGCAAGCAATGTGCAAATATAAATGAAAATTATGTAAGTAAACTTTTATATAAGACTAAACCAACGGTTTATTATAAAATTTTGGTATATAAGTAAGTACAGGTTGGATAAATGGCAAAGTTAAAACCCAGCGTTACGCTCCAGAGTTATGGTATTTATTCAACATGGGATAGTAGCAGCAAGGCTCTTCCACAAATTGAGCAATTTACTACCGATGTGATTGCTGAAATAGACGTAGAATTTGGGCTGATAGTAAATATAAAAAAAGCCAAAGGTGAAAAACTGCATTTTTGTATTTACCACCCAGACATACCTAACGAAGAGGGGGATGTTATGCCGCCTTTTGAAGGCGTTGAATACATTAAAGATAACGATTGGCACTTTTATCTTGGCGATACATTATGGGAGCCCATCAACAATAAACTAGGCCCATGGCGAATGACTTTAACGCTTAATAATAAAATAATTGCAGATAAAACATTTAATGTTGCATTAGAAGCGCAACAAACAGAAGTAGATTTTTGGAAAAAGCGCGGGTACTAGTTCCTAGGCACAACGGCAACATAGGTTTAAATAAGCTAACTTATTCGGTTTACATAGTTATCGTGCTGCAACGCTAAGAACTAGTTACAACAAGGCATAAAAAAAGCCAATAAAAATTGGCTTTTTAAACTCACTCTTAATTACCCCAAGGGTTACTTGGATTAGACCGTTGCTTTCGTTCTCGAGCACGTTGTTTAGTGGCTTTTTTAGCTTGAATGCGTTTTGCGTCACTAAAGCTTAGTTCACAAGGTTCACCTGGTTTATGTTCGGCCGGTATAACACGATCACGCGGCGGTAACTCGTACTGAACATCATCTGGTTTAGGCAAGTTTTTAAGGCGATAAAGGTAAAAATTTTCTACCTTTTCTTGTGCCCATTGGGTTTTACGTAAAAATTTTACAGCAGATTTAATATCCGGATTATTTTTAAAACAATTAAGCTGTAAGTAAGCGTGCAGGAGTTCCCACCCGTATTGCTCAACCAGCTCTTCAACCACTTGTTCTAATTTTACGCCTTGCAGTGGATTATTACTGAAAAGTTCTTGGTTGCTCATAGGTGTTGCCTCGTTATTAAAATACAAAGTGTATTATAAATTTAATAACGAGGCTTTAATAGTGTAAATAGCCTAACCTTGGCAATTAACTACAACGCGGCCACGAATTTTACCTTCCATGAGTTGCTCGGCGTTTTCAATTACTTGCTCGAGTGTAATTTCTGTTGAAATTTTATCTAAATAGTCAGCTTTTACTAATGTAGATAGTCTTTCCCATGCTTCAATTCTGTCTGCTTTTGGTCGCATAACACTATCGATTCCGATAAGTGAAACACCTCGTAAAATAAAGGGCGCAACTGATGCGGGTAAATCCATGCCCTGGGCTAAACCACATGCAGTGACAACACCACCGTATTTAAGCGACGCACAAATATTTGCAAGCGTATGGCTGCCAACAGAATCTATAGCTGCAGCAAAACGTTCTTTTTGAAGTGGCTTCCCCGGGTTTGATAACTCATCTCTGTTAATTATTTGAGATGCACCAAGTTCTTTTAAGTATTCGCTTTGATCTACTCGTCCTGTGGCGGCGGTTACGTTATAGCCGAGCTGACTTAATAGATAAATAGCGAAACTGCCAACACCACCGTTTGCACCTGTAACTAAAATTTCACCATCGTCAGGATTAACCCCTTGTTTTTCGAGTGCTATAACGCTCAACATAGCGGTATAACCGGCAGTCCCAATTTGCATTGCTTGTTTTGGACTGATAGCAGCGGGTAGGGGAATTAACCAGTCACTATTTAGCGCTGCTTTTTGTGCAAGGCCGCCCCAATGTTTTTCGCCAACACCAAAACCATTTAAAATAACATGATCGCCATTTTTAAATTCATCGCTGGTGGAGGTTGTTACAGTGCCTACTAAATCTATACCGGGCACCATCGGAAAGGTTCTCACTACCGGGCCTTTACCTGTAATGGCTAGACCGTCTTTATAGTTTAATGTGCTGTACAACACATTTATTGTTGTATTTTCGTCAGGTAAATCATGTTCGTTAAGCTGCGCTAAAGAAGCGCTGTAGTTATTGTCTTCTTTATTAATAACAATGGCTTTAATTGGGTTATTCATATCATATCCTTTTAGACCGATCGTCTTTTAATTGGTAAATAAAAGTGCATTATGTCAGTAATGCACGCAAAAACATTTCAGTGTATAACGTAAGGGGTGTACTTGACTTGGTAAGTTTTGCTCGCATTACTGCGCCTTCCCAACCTATCCAAAAGTACTCGCTCATTAATTGTGTATTTACAGTTTTAGAAATAGTGCCTTGCTGTTTAGCTTGATTTAAACAGTTTTCAATTTGTTCTTGCCAAGCTGTGTAGCTTTGCATTAAGCGATTTTTAAATTCATCGCTTAAGTGATTTAATTCTTGGTTTAAATTACCGACTAAGCAACCGCGTTTGTAATCGTACTTACTCATGCCTTTAATGGCACTTTGTGTAAAGTTTACTATGCGTTCAAGCGGAGGAATATTTTGTTGATCGAGGTAATGGTTTAGCTTTGCAATAAAGTAACTGTCGTAGGCGTCAACCAACGCAATGCCATAGGCTTCTTTGCTTTTAAAGTAATGGTAAAAAGAGCCTTTGGGTACTGAGGCTTTTTTTAATATTGTATCGAGTCCAGTGGCACTAAAGCCAAACTCTGTTAACGTTTCTAAACCTGTACGTATAAGTAACGCTTTAGTATCGGCGTTATCTCTGGCTATTTTAGGAGGACGGCCACGTCGTGGAGTTACTGTATTATTTTTGTTCATAGCTACATATTAGACCGATCGGCTTTTAATGTGCAAGTACTAAATTCATCTGTTTAAAAATATTTTATGCATTACATTTTTGTTTGAACTTCAGTTATTTTTATTAGTCAATAATTATGGTTGATACACAAATTGTGCGACTTAGTAATTAATGGTTGTAGATAGATACTTAAGTTGTATATTGTAGTGGTATGACCAGGTTGATTCTTTAAATGTTAATTCATTTTTGCATCAGCAGCTTAGTTAATGTCAAACAATTTAATTGTTTTTGTTATTTGAACTTTACATTTTTATTAACTATTCATTAATTGTAGATTTCACTTATGCTACAAAATATATAATTAAAAAAGGTGAGGATAATACCGATGAAGAGACAGAAAAGAGATCGTTTAGAAAGAGCTCATTCTCAAGGTTTCAAAGCAGGTTTAGCAGGTCGTTCTAAAGAGCTATGCCCTTATCAACAGATAGATCCAAAGTCAGAGTGGTTAGGTGGATGGCGAGAGGCAATTGAAAATCGAAATATATATAAAACCTAATTATTATCCAAATTTAAGCAAAAAGGCCTCCGAATTGGAGGCCTTTTTGTATTTATATTGTAAATCTATTAAAAAGACGTGGTGTCTTGAAATAAACCAACTTTTAAATCTTTGGCTTCATATATTACGCGGCCATCTACTTCAACAGTGCCATCTGCAACACCCATAAAGAGTTTACGTTTAATTACGCGTTTCATTTCAAGGCGGTAGGTTACTTTTTTAGACGTTGGAAGTATTTGGCCTGTAAATTTAACTTCACCTACACCTAAAGCGCGCCCAAGACCTGGACCACCTGACCAACCAAGATAAAAACCCACTAGTTGCCACATTGCATCAAGGCCTAAACACCCTGGCATAACAGGGTCACCTTTAAAGTGACAATCAAAAAACCAAAGGGTCGGGTCAATATCAAGCTCAGCAATTATTTCACCTTTACCGTGGCTTCCACCATCAGCATTTATAGAGGTAATGCGGTCCATCATTAACATGTTATCGCTAGGTAAACGACAGTTGCCTTCACCAAACATTTCACCTTGACCACATAGGATCAATTCTTCTTTTGTATAGCTGTTTTTAGGTTCCATAACTCTTTATCTTCGCTTAGAAATTGCCCGTACTTTAGCGTACACTTGTACGCTAAACAACTCGGAGCAGTTAAATACCTACTATATTGAGTATTAAATCATCAATCAAACAATGCGTTAGGTTTTTGCTTTATAAAACCGCGCAATTACAATCAAAAATCATTATAATTAACGCTGTCTTATAACTAGTCTAAAGGAAGTTTATGATCCTTTTTGTTAACTCACTTACTGTGATAGATTTTTCTTACTTATGTAACAAACGCGGCGCCGTTGGCGAGAGCTGGATTGTTGATTTAACTTTGCACGGTAAACTTAACGACGAGTCTATGGTGTTAGACTTTGGATTAGTTAAAAAACAAATTAAAGGTATTATTGATGAATGTATTGATCACCGTTTAGCTATTCCTAATAGCATAAATGGTTCAGTGACTGAATTTGATGAGCACAAAACACTAGATTGCATTTTTGGCGACAACCACCACTTGGCAATGAGTGCACCGCATCAAGCCTATTGTATGATTGATGCCGATGAAATTAATGTGGAGTCGGTAACTGCATTTTTAGTTGATACTATTTTACCTAAGTTGCCTTCAAATATAGAAAAAATAGAGTTATCGTTAAAACCGGAACATAGCCAAAGCTTTTATTATCATTATAGTCATGGTCTTAAAAAACATGATGGTAATTGCCAGCGCATTATTCATGGCCATCGTTCTCAAATAGGTATAAGCCTAGACGGTATTTCCATGCCACGCTTACAAAAAGAATGGGCAATGCAGTGGGAAGATATATACCTAGCAACAAGTGAAGACCAAATAGAACCGCAAAACTTAAAGCATATTAGCGCAAGTGATAATGATGTTTGTTTTGCTTATACATCAGCTCAAGGCTATTTCGAAATGGCCATTAGTGAAACGCGCTGTGATATTTTACCGATAGACACAACCGTTGAATGTATTGCGGGGTATATTGCAGGGCAAGTTAAAGCCAAGCACCCTGAACAAAATGTTAAAATAACCGCGTATGAAGGGGTTGGCAAAGGAGCAATTAGTTATGCTTAAGTCACTTTTATCTGCGTTGGTTTTAGCAACATTTAGTGTAAATTCGTTAGCTGTTGAGCTAAAAGGGCACCTTACTCAAGGCGGCTTAGTAACAGGAAAGCTTAGTGATGTGCAGTCTGTTAGTTTAAATGACACACCGTTAAAGCTTTCAAAAAATGGTGATTTTGTATTTGGTTTTGGCCGTGACGCAAAAACAAATCACACACTTAGCTGGGTTGATACGAATGGCAAAAAGTATACCCAGAATCTTATTATCACCAAGCGTGATTACAACATTGACAAAATAACGGGTGTTGCAAAAAAATACGTTTCTCCGCCTAAATCTGTAAGTGAACGTATAAGCAGAGAAGCGGTTGCGGTAAGAAATGCCCGTGCTGTTAATTCAGACCTTACTTACTTTTTAGACCCAGTATTAAAACCTGCACAAGGGCGAATTTCGGGTGTGTATGGCAGCCAGCGTTACTTTAATGGTGAACCACGTCGCGCGCATTTTGGTTTAGATATAGCTAACAAAACTGGTTCGCCAGTGTATGCGCCAATTGGTGGCACTGTTGTTTTTGCAGAACCCGATTTATATTATTCTGGCGGAACACTTATTTTAGATCATGGCCATGGTATTACCTCTACTTACATACATTTAAGTAAGTTAGATGTAAACGTGGGTGATAAAGTTAAACAAGGCAATAAAGTTGCTGAAATTGGTGCAACCGGCCGAGTTACAGGCCCGCATTTAGATTGGCGCTTTAACTGGAAAGGCGAACGCCTTGATCCAGGCTTATTAATGCAAGATACGTTAGCCAACAAAAAGTAGAGACTATGACAGACGTAAATCGCGATGCAATTATTGCTCAGCGTATAAAAGATTCAACAACATCAGTTACAAAAACGGTATTCCCAGGGCGTACCAATCATCACAATACACTATTTGGTGGCGATGCATTAGCATGGATGGACGAGGTTGCATTTATTGCTGCAACGCGTTTTTGCCGTAAGCCCTTGGTAACTATTTCGTCTGATAGAGTAGACTTTAAAGAAGCAATACCTGCAGGTACATTTGCTGAACTAATAGCTAAAGTTGTGCATGTTGGTAACACTAGCTTAAAAGTAGATGTTGATATACTGCTTGAAACAATGCACAAAGATGATAAACACTCGGCTATAAGTGGTAGTTTTACATTTGTTGCTGTAGATGATAATCATAGGCCTACACCTGTAGTATGCGATAAAATGATTAACGGGTTTAAGTAAAATTAATATAAAAATATAAGCACCCGAATAGGTGCTTATATTTTAGGAGCAAAAGAACACATCATACTGTTTTTATTTAAAGTTTAATCTTTGCACTGAAGTTATAAGTCAAAGAAAATTTAACAGAGAATAAGAGGTTTATTACATAATAAGCCTCTTAAATTGAAGGTTTTAGGATACTCAAAGTACCATTGCTGCAATCCAGCCAAATAGTAATAGTGGAATATTAAAGTGTATAAAGGTTGGGACTACCGAATCCCAAATATGGTCGTGCTGACCATCTGCGTTTAAACCAGATGTTGGCCCAAGTGTTGAGTCTGAAGCAGGGGAGCCCGCATCGCCTAGAGCGCCAGCAGTTCCAACTAAGGCAGCTGTTGCCATTACTGAAAAACCAAGCTCTAGGCATAAAGGAACAAATAAGGTCGCAATAATTGGTACCGTTGAAAAAGAGCTTCCAATTCCCATGGTGATAAGTAAACCAACTAATAAAATTACCGCCGCTGCTATAGGCTTATTTCCATCAAACAAACTTGCACCGCTGTTGACCAAGCTTTGTATATCACCCGTCGCTTGCATAACTGATGCAAAACCTTGCGCCGATATCATGATAAAACCAATCATGGCCATCATGGCAACGCCTTTACTAAATACGTCTCCATTTTCTTCCCATTTAACTATACCAAATAGGCTAAAAATCATAACGCCTACTAAGCCGCCAAGTATCATTGAGCCACTTATATTTTGCGAAATTAACGAGATAATAACTGCAAAAGAGCCAACTAACATGACTTTTTTTGGGTTTTTTATAGGTTCATGGTTGCTCTGGTTAGTAACTGTGATCGATTTATAAGTACGTTGTTTTTTATAAGTAAAAAATACAGCAATGAGTAGACCAATAAACATTCCTAACGCAGGAATAATCATTGCTACGGGTACACTGGTATTTACAATTTGGAGGCCGTTATCTACAAGATTTTTATGTAAAATTGAATATAAGTAAATACCACCAAAACCATAGGGGAGTACCATGTAGGACGAGGCTAAACCAAATGTTAAAATACACGAGATGGCACGTCGATCGAGTTTTAATTTATTAAATACAACCAACAAAGGCGGGATCAAAATTGGGATGAACGCTATATGCACGGGCACCAAGTTTTGTGATGAGATAGCACACGTTAATATAATCATTAAAATAAAATAACTAAGTAATGTTTGGCTGCCTTGCCCTCTAGCATCTACTTCAGCTAATAATTTATCTGCTAATATGCGGGTTAAACCAGACTTTGATATTGCAACTGCGAATGCACCAAGCATTGCATAACTTAAGGCAATTTCAGCGCCTGCTGACAAACCCGAATTAAATGCATCTAAACTTTCTTTTATTCCTAAACCAGCAGTTAACCCAGCAACTAAAGCAGACAATGTCATAGCTACAATAACATTGACACGAACCAAGGTGAGCGCAAGCATTAAAATCACGCCAACAACAACAGCATTCATAGTTTTCTCTATTTTGAACTTTTAATTAATTTTATCAGATCTTTAGCTTTGGTTTTGCGCTCTTTGGTAAACGGTTTGTTAGCATAACGGCTGTTTTCGAATAAATGTTTAAATTCTATTAGCTCCTTAGACGCGTTAGGTCTTTGCTTTGCCATATGATCAAGTTGTTGTGACGGACTAAGAGAATCGACCGATGTAATTTTGTTTTTATTTCCCCAATCAAAAACTTCATTATAGGCTTTAACTATAGGGGGGAGTTTAACTGGTTTTGCTTTTGGCCAGTTTAAATACACAAAGTAAATTGCAAAACTTAACCCAGCTGTAATTAATACAACTAAAGGCACCATCCAACTTTTTTTATTACCAAAGATGGATTTTAAAAAATCATTTTGTTTTTCTTGATCAAAGCCAAGCACCCAACTAGACCATTGATAATCTAGTTGCTCTAGTTCAAGCCTTAACCAGTTTATTGCTGCAAATTTACTTAAGCTAACTAAGCCGAAATCTAAATTATTTTTAAATTCTTCGTTTAGCTCTTGGTTTTGGGAAAGCGATCCATTTAAGCGCTCGGGAGCAACAACAGCAGTGGCATCAAAAATAGTCCAGCCGGTATTTTGTAAATATACTTCAACCCAAGCATGGGCGTCATATTGGCGAACAGTTAGCGTGTTATTGTCGCTATTATATTCACCACCTAAATAACCACTGACTACACGTGCAGGTATGCCCGCAACCCTAAAAATATAAGCAGCGGCACTGGCATAATGCCCGCAAAAGCCACGTTTATTATCAAATAAAAATTGGTCTAGTGTATTATCGCCACTCATTGGGGTCGGCGTTAATGTATAGGTAAAGTTTTGCTCTACAAAGTACGCTAGTAATGCGTCATAAAAAGCCTGCTCATTGGTAACTTGTTCTTTTAACTGTAAAGCAAACTTATTAGTTTTAATATTTTGCTTTAAACTTAAAAATGTATATCTATTTCTTTCAAATTCGTTAAGTGAATTTACTGAAAATTGATAACTTGCCACATCATATTGCAGGCTTTTTGCTTGGTAATTGTTTTTCCTTAATAATCCAAGCGCATTAGCGCTTACATTTTTACTGTTGCTGGTTGAATAAGTTAAGCCATAAAGCCATTTTTGCGTTGCAGGTTCTGCAATGATTGAATAGTTTGCAATAAGTATGCTTTTTTCGGATATTAAGTTTTGGTTTGTTTGTTGGTTACTGTATTTTAAAAAATCAGACGCAAGCCATGCATTGCCATTAAATTCATCATGAATAATTGCACGCCAATAGTAAGGTGTTGCAGGCGGGGGGTTATTAAAAGTAGCTCTAAATACTAGTTCATCTGAGTTAGACAATTTAGCAATATCAAACGGATCTACTTTCTCAGAGAGCCCAGTTTTAGCAAGTTTTGGCCCGGGTAACTGCCAAAACGCAGGCATTTTTGGTAAAAACAACAGTAAAAAAACAGCCAGTGGTAACGCCATTAATAATAACTTTGAACTTTGTTTAGCGCTTATTTTTAAGTTGTGTTTAGATTCTAATAAACCCATTACTGAAAAATTTAATACATATAAAAAGCTAACAACAGCAGTGGTAAATATAGTTTGGCTAAATAAGTAAACCGACGACAATGAAAAAAAAGTAAGCGTTGTAATTACCTGATAATGCTTTTTATTTTTAGCTTGTAAAAGTTTAAATAAGCTTGATAACAACAGCATGGCCACAAACAATATTACAGTATCGGACATTCCTATTGTAAATATCATTAAACCCAAAGCACCAGCGGCAAGTATGTTTGCAAGCCATGCATTAGGCTTTACGATATTTTTGGATGTAATAACTGCATTCCATAGGCATAAGCCAGCTAATACACTAATAAATGGGAGTGGCAGGTGTGCTGTAAAAAATAGAACTAAACAGGCGTAAATAAAACACAAAGAGAAGTTAATTACTTTTTCATTTTTAAGTTCAATCATTGCTTTTCACCTGCAAATGAACTTAAGCATTCTAAACAGTGTTGCTTATGGGCTTGTCCGGTATTAATACTGATTAATTTACTTGGTAGTTTTAACATGAAAGGGGTGTTGTGCTCAGTGGCTTCACACACTAAATAACACAACTGGCTAAGGCGTTGTTCTGTAGCACCACTCATTAAATTAAAATCAAACAAAGCATCAGTGGCTTTAAAATCTACAAAGTCTTTGACTAATAATTGCTTTGTTTTAGCGTAGTGTTTCCACGATATTCTGCTTAAGCCCATTTCGGGTTGATGAATTAATAGATTGTCGAATTCTTCAGTTCCCGACTTTTTTGTCATTCCATTTTGTGTATTTTCATCTTGTGAAGAAATGTGTGCATCGCTTAATACGTACTCGTGAGCAGGGTAAACAAAAGTTTTAGTTTGTACTTGTAAATAGCTCCATACAGATACCAAACCAAAAGGATAGTTACTGGCTATTTTTATTCGTTCTAATTTGTAGCAACCTCGTGTTTCATACGGAAGCGGTAAACTGCTACTAATCGATTTATTTGAAATTTCATCATGATGTGTACTTGCTTTTAAATCATTGTTATAGGTAATAGAGAGCGATTGGCAGATTGAATTACTATGTAAGTTCAATTTTAAAATGGGTTGTTGTGGAGAAAAACTAGGTAATACTTTATCAAAAGTCACTGTTAAGCCTTTCGCATTGCTGTAGCCCATAAAAACAGTTAATACAATGACCACGAACATCAGATACGACATGATCAAAATTAAATTATTTTGATAATTTATACCCATTATAAAGTTTAAAATAGCCACAATAATAAAATACCACCCAAGGGATGATGGTAAAACATAGATTGTGTTGTGCTCTAACGTAATTGAATTTTTTTGGTGTTTATGTTTTAAAAATTTATCAAAAACAGAACGTTTTAAAGATGCAAATATGCTTAAGCGTTTTGATTTTTTAGATGGCATAAAAGCTACACCGGAACCGGCACAGCATTTAAAATGTCATTCACTTGAGCTTCACCCGATTCATTATGCAAACCTAAGCGGTGCTGGCACACACTTGTAAAAACTGCTTGTATATCTTCAGGAACTACATAATCGCGTCCATCAATATAAGCCCATGATTTAGCAGCCTTAGCTAATGCAATACTTGCTCGAGGTGATAATGAAGACGCAAACGCATTGCTGCTTCTTGTATAATTAACAAGCTCTATAATGTAATCAACAACGGGAGTACTAAGTGTAACTTCACTAATTTGTGCCTGAATTTGTTTTAATTGCTGCTTATCTATCCGTTTGGGTAGTTGGCTGTAGTCGCGTTTTTGCATATTTAAAATTAAACGTTTTTCAGCTTCTTTTTGAGGAAAACCAAGGCTTATACGCATTAAAAATCGATCTAACTGAGATTCTGGTAACGGATAAGTACCCGACTGGTATAAAGGATTTTGCGTAGCAATAACAAAAAATGGATCTGGAAGGCTATACTTTTTGCCATCAACAGTGACTTGTTGTTCTTCCATGGCTTCAAGTAATGCACTTTGCGTTTTTGGCCCTGTACGGTTTATTTCGTCAGCTAATACAACTTGACTAAAAATAGGGCCTTTATGAAACGTAAAGCTGTGATCGTTACTATTAAATACATTTGTACCGAGTATATCGGCAGGTAGTAAGTCACTTGTAAATTGAATTCGTTGGTAAGATAAGCCAAGTACTGCCGCTAAACCATGAGAAAGAGTGGTTTTTCCCATGCCAGGCAAGTCTTCAATTAGTAAGTGTCCTTCGCTAAACAAGCAAGTTAGTGCTAATTTTATCTGTTTTTGTTTTCCAAAAATAACATCTGATAAGTCTTCAATAATCGCTTTAACGGAGCTTTGCATGCTAACCTTTTATTATTCTATGTGTTCGAGACGTTTCATTACGGTATCAACTTTTTTTGCATTAAAAGGTTTTGCTATAAACCCTTTAGCTCCAAGCTCCCAAGTATTCTGAACATTTTCTAAGCTGTTATGACCTGAGCACATAACTACATGTGCGTTTGGGTAGGTTATATTAATAAATTCTAAAATATCAGTCCCATCAGAGTCGGGTAAATCTACATCTAAAAAAATCACACTAGGGCATTTTTTATCAATAACTGGCTTGGCAGAGCTAAAATCCGTGCTTTCTAAAATATCTTCATAACCCAGTTCGGTTAATATTTGGTTTAGGTAATCACGGATTTCTTTAACATCGTCAATGATGAGGATAGGCTCTAAAGGGCGAACAAATTCCATATGTAAGTTACTTCTTTTAATACTTCTTAAGTACATTAATATTAAGCTATGACCATAATAACCTCAAGAACGTTGCTTAAAAAATCACAATACATCCATACTTTTGTTGATTTTGTATTCTGCTTAAAAAATATCAAAACAACACTCAATTCTACTACTTTCTAATTAATTTAAAAGTTATCCATTTTATAAACACCCGCACACTCGTTTTTTCAACCACATCTAATAAATTTACAAGTCATTGATATTAAGACTTTTAAATTAACAATTCTAATTTTGTAAATGTTTTGTAATAAAAAATCGTTGACCTATTAAAATCATTCTGTGATTATGCTCAGCAGTTGAGCTTATGCTCATTTGTGGATTTTATTATAAATTCACATCCAATGCTCATAATGCTTTTCTACACACTCACACTAAACACTACACAACACGAAGAGCTTATTATGTTAAAAAATAAAAATACAAAATTCGCAATCTCACTATTAACAGCTGCAATGGCTACCTCTATGTCAGCTCAAGCTGATGTTTCTGACTACTTAGACCGCGTTGATGTCGACTTTTTATTAATGCAAAATTTCCAGTCTATTCAAGCAAAAGAGGGGGCGTTTCGTCCTGAAGATGAAGTACAAGAATCTGGATTTGGCCGTGTAAGAGCAAATTTACAGCTTAAATTTCATATTAACGAATTTATTACAGCTGATATTGATATAGCTGAAGAACCAAATGATTTTGGTGGCGGCGACCGAGATTTTTCATTTCATAATGACTTTGCCGGTGTTGAGTTTGATTTATTTGGCCTTTATGGAACACCAAAAGAAGATGAGAATCTGACCCTTAGGCTTGGTAACATTGGTGCATCACCGTTACAATTCAAAGGATTCCAAGATGGAGCAGATAACCAAGGTAATGCATTAATTGGTAACGGAATAACTGATTACGCTACAGCTGAAAACGGCGCGCAACTTAGTTACACAAAAACTTACGACAGCGGTTTTCTTCGCTCATACAATGTGGCTGGCCATATAACAACCTCAAGCTTTGGCGAAGCATTCCAAGAAGACCGTGGTTACAATTACCGTTTACAAGGCACATTAGAATTTGAAGGTGGTTTCAAAGCGGGTTTAAATCTTTTCAAGGCCAATCAAGGCGACCAGTTAAACTTTGAAAATGGTGTAGCTAGTTTAGACGGAGTAACTACAACAAACTATCGTTTTGGCGATGGTGAAAACTATAACTTTTCTGCCTCACCATCAAATGAACGTGACACGCACGTAGGTGCAATGCCCGGACTAGAGCAGTCAATCATACAACTAAATCTAGCATACCAACCATCTGACGAAACAAGTTTAGTGTTCATGGTTGGTAAATCATCAGATGATTACACATTTGCAGATGCTGCGGGCAATGCAGTTGCAGGAATTACATACTTTGGTACCGATGGAGTAGCCGACGCTAATGGCACAACGTACGATTCAAACAGTGTGATCAAAGGTGATACATCAGTAGAATATTTTGTTTTTGAAGCACAACAATACCTTATCCCTAAACAGTTATATGTAGCAGCTCGTTATTCAGAAGCAGAAAATACATCTGATTTAATTGAGCAAACAGACAATACAGTAGAGCGTATTCAAGTTGCTGCGGGCTACTGGTTTAACGATAAAACGTTATTAAAAGTGGAATATGTAAATCAAGAAGAAGGCGTTAACTCTGCAGGCCAAATAGGCGCTGGTTTTGACGGTTTCACATCTGAGATTTCAGTAAAATTTTAATTTATATTCAGCAACTTAGTACTTAATATTCACGTAATTGAAGCTATTTTAATTAAGTACAAGTGCACCTTTTATTGTTAGAGATAAGGTATTCAAAATGAAAAATAAATTATTAATGCTTGCCTGTGGCATAATGGCAATGAGCAACGCTTACGCAAAAGAAACAATTACAATTGCTACTGTAAATAATGGTGACATGATCACCATGAAAGAACTAAGCAATGAATTCACCAGTCAAAACCCTGATATAGATTTGAAGTGGGTAACACTTGAAGAAAATATTTTACGCCAACGTGTAACAACAGACGTGGCCACAAAAGGCGGTCAGTATGATGTTATGACCATCGGTACTTATGAAGTACCAATTTGGGGCAAACAGAACTGGTTAACAGAGTTAGATAACCTTGGCAAAAATTACGATTTAGATGATTTACTACCCGCTATTCGAAGCGGCCTTACCGTTAACGATAAGCTATACGCCGCTCCTTTCTATGGCGAAAGCTCAATGGTTATGTACCGTACTGATTTAATGGCAAAAGCTGGGTTAACAATGCCTAAAGCACCGTCTTGGGACTTTATTAGAAAAGCAGCAAAAGCGATGACCAGTAAAGAGGATGGCGTTTATGGTATGTGTTTGCGTGGTAAAGCCGGTTGGGGAGAAAATATTGCACTGATTACATCAATGGCTAACTCATTCGGTGCACGTTGGTTTGACGAAAACTGGAAGCCTCAGTTTAATACACCTGAATGGGAAAAAACTCTTCAGTACTATGTTGATGTTATGAATGAATCAGGTCCTGCGGGTTCGTCAGCTAATGGCTTTAACGAAAATCTAGCATTATTTCAAACCGGCAAGTGTGGTATATGGATTGATGCAACAGTAGCTGGCGCATTTGTTACAAACAAAACAGATTCTGAAGTAGCCGATAAAGTTGGTTTTGCACTCGCACCTGACAACGGGCTAGGTAAACGTGGTAATTGGTTATGGTCGTGGACACTAGCCATTCCTTCAAGCAGTAAAAAACAAGATGCTGCAATGAAATTTATCAGCTGGGCAACATCTAAAGAATATACTCAACTTGTAGCCGATAAAAAAGGCTGGGCAAAAGTGCCACCGGGTACTCGTAAATCTTTATACAGTAACTCTCAGTATATGGAAGCAGCGCCTTTTGCTCAAATAACATTAGATTCAATCGAAACCGCAGATCCTAAAAACCCAACCGTAAAACCTGTTCCTTATGTTGGTATTCAGTTTGTTGCTATTCCGGAGTTTCAAGGGATAGGAACAGCAGTAGGGCAACAATTTTCAGCCGCTTTAACTGGGCAAATGACCGTTAAACAAGCGTTAAGCTCATCTCAACGTTTAGTTGAAAGAGCCATGCGAAAAGCGCGTTACCCTAAGTAGTATCAATTATAGGTGGGCAAGCTCTCAACTTGCCCTGTATTTTATGTCAGTTCTATTTATGATTTTACATATTATTAAGGGTTTCTGATTTTCACTTAATAGTGAGTAAATAGAATTGGCTTTTTTAAGGTCACCGTTATGGCAACAACTAACTCGCGTACGCTTGCTCGGTTCATGCTTCTTCCTAGCGTAACATTGTTACTCGCTTGGATGATTGTTCCGCTGTGTATGACATTGTATTTTTCATTCATTGATTACAATTTATTGGTTCCTGGAGATAAAGAATTTGTAGGTTTTTTAAACTATGAGTTTTTTTTAACTGATCCGGCGTTTTTTGAATCTTTTTTTAACACGCTTTATTTAGTTACTGGCGTGTTACTCATTACCATTTGTGGTGGTATAGGTTTGGCTATTTTATTAGACCAAGCAATATGGGGACGTAATTACGTTCGTATAATGGTACTTGCGCCATTTTTTGTTATGCCAACGGTTTCAGCCTTAGTTTGGAAAAACATGCTCATGAACCCTGTAAATGGTTTGTTTGCTCACTTTGCAATTTGGTTAGGTTTTGAGCCAATAGACTTTTTTGCTCAAATGCCGTTATTTTCAATCATTATAATTGTGTCTTGGCAGTGGTTACCATTTGCAGCACTGATTCTGCTTACAGCTATTCAATCACTAGACCGCGAACAATTAGAAGCCGCTGATTTAGATGGTGCTGGCCCATTTAGTAAGTTTTTCTATATTGTTTTACCTCATTTATCTCGCGCTGTGACTGCGGTGATATTAATTGAAACCATCTTTTTACTCTCTATATTTGCTGAAATATTGGTTACAACAAGCGGTGGGCCAGGTTATTCATCAACAAATATTACTTATTTAATTTATACCCAATCATTACTGCAATTTGATGTAGGTGGTGGTTCGGCAGGTGGCATTGTTGCCGTGATCATTGCAAATATAGTAGCAATATTTTTAATGCGCTTAATTGGCAAAAACTTGGAGGGGTAAAATGAGTATTAAAAATAACACACGTTCAACACTTATTTATACCATAGCGGCATGGACAGTCAGTTCAATGATTTTCTTCCCTATTTTATGGACGTTGATCACAAGTTTTAAAACAGAATCTGAGGCTATATCAGCTACACCCACTTTGTTTGCATTCGAGTGGACGCTAATAAATTACTCAGATGTATTATCACGTTCACCATACTTTACGCATTTTTGGAATTCGGTTGTTATTTCATTAGGGTCAAGTTTATTAGGTTTATTAATCGCTGTTCCGGCTGCATGGTCTATGGCTTTTGTGCAAAGTAAAAAAACAAAAAATTTACTAATGTGGATGCTTTCGACCAAAATGCTACCGCCGGTAGGGGTGCTAATACCTATTTACTTATTATTTCGCGACTTCGGTTTACTCGATACAAAACTAGGTTTAGTTATCGTGATGACCCTTATAAATTTACCAATTATGATCTGGATGCTTTATACCTACTTCAGAGAAATACCGGGTGAAATATTAGAAGCTTCACGCATGGATGGTGCAACAATTGGCGAAGAAATATTTCATGTATTACTGCCTATAGCCTTACCTGGCATTGCTTCAACATTATTATTAAATGTAATTTTAGCCTGGAACGAGGCATTTTGGACTTTAATATTAACCGCAGCAAATGCTGCACCGTTAACTGCATTTATAGCCAGTTATTCAAGCCCTGAAGGGTTATTTTACGCCAAATTATCGGCAGCATCTGCCATGGCCATTGTGCCAATTTTAATTCTTGGTTGGTTTAGTCAAAAACAATTAGTGCGCGGCTTAAGCTTTGGCGCAGTAAAGTAGGAGAACACACATGGGCAGCATCACACTAAAACAAGTCACTAAAAACTTTGACGACGTAAACGTTATTAAACCGTTAGATTTAGAAATTAAAGACGGTGAATTTATTGTTTTCGTTGGGCCATCAGGCTGTGGTAAATCAACATTACTACGCATGATTGCGGGGCTTGAAGACACAACAAGCGGAAATATTGAAATAGATGGGCAAGATGCAACACATACACCACCTGCTAAAAGAGGCTTAGCAATGGTGTTCCAATCTTATGCGTTGTACCCACATATGAGCGTTCGCAATAACATTGCTTTTCCACTTAAGCGCGCTAAAGTAAGCGCTGCAGAAATAGAAACTAAAATCGCTAACGCCGCTAAAATTCTTAATTTAACTGATTATCTAGATCGAAAACCAGGACAGCTATCAGGTGGTCAACGTCAACGAGTAGCAATAGGGCGCGCAATTGTTAGACAACCCTCTGCATTTTTATTCGATGAGCCACTATCAAATTTAGATGCTTCATTGCGTGTAAATATGCGTCTTGAAATTTCAGAGCTGCATAAAAGTTTAGCCACTACAATGATCTATGTAACTCACGACCAAGTTGAAGCAATGACAATGGCCGACAGAATTGCCGTATTTAATGGCGGTATTATCGAGCAAGTAGGCACTCCATTGGAACTTTATCAATACCCAGTAAATAAATTTGTTGCAGGTTTTATTGGTTCACCAAAAATGAACTTTATTGATATTCCAAATGGTGACACTAATGGAGCGTCAAGCTTAGGTGTTCGTCCAGAGCACTTTATAATATCGCAAGATACAGGCACGTGGTCAGGTAAAGTAGGGGTAATTGAGCACTTAGGGTCTGAGAGCTTTCTACATGTAACACTTACAAATGGCAGCACAGTGACAGTAAAAGCTGATGGTGATTGCTCGCTCCAATACGGTGACTCTGTATTTTTAACTGCGCAAGAAAATAAAGTACACAAGTTTGATAAAAATGGGGTAACGATTAAAGCTAGCAACTAAGTTTGAAAGCAACAGAGCCAATACCTTATTTAGTCATAATTAACTTTAAGGTATTGGTTATTAGCTCATTATTGGCTTCGGCATTATATAAATAAATGATATATTTGCCTTAAAGCATAAGTTTGAAGCCATTAATAATATCAAACACAAGTTACTCCTTAATTACAGAGGTTTAAGTGGCAAAATTATCGAACACAGAAATAAGAAAACTTGATGATGCAGCAAGAGCGGGGTGGTTATATTATGTCGCCGGCCAAACTCAAGACGAAATAGCGAAAAAGCTTAATGTATCTCGTCAGTCAGCACAGCGAATGGTCGCTTTATCAGTTAGCCAAGGCCTAATAAAAGTAAGACTCGATCACCCCATTGCCAAATGTATGGATTTAGCAGAAAAATTAAAAAGCCGATTTGGTTTAGCATCATGTGAAGTGGTGCCAAGCGACCCTTCTGAACCATCATCTACAGTTGGACTTGCACAAGCTGGTGCCGCTGAGATACAGCGCCATTTGAAATCAGAAACGCCAAAAGTATTAGCAATGGGAACAGGTAGAGTTTTGCGTGCTATTGTTGATGAACTACCAATACTTGATTGCCCACAACATAAAATAGTGGCTATGTTAGGTAACATGGCGTTAGATGGTTCGGCTTCGCCTTACGATGTTGTAGTTAGAATGGCTGAACACACTAATGCAAAACATTATCCGATGCCATTGCCAGTTTTACCGCGCAGTATTGAAGAAAAAAACCAACTACATGCACAACATAATATAACTGCTAACCTGAAGCTTGCTAAAAATGCAGACGTAACTTTTGTTGGCATTGGTAGTTTAGGTGAAAAGTCACCATTACACATAGATGGTTTTGTTGACGCTGATGAATTAAAAGAGCTTCAAGACTTAGGCGCCGTTGGCGAAATGATCAGCTGGGTTTACGATAAAAATGGTAAATTGCTAGATTGCACTGTAAACCAACGCGTTGCGAGTACGCCATTAGTAACAAATGAACACAAACAAATTTATGCAATAGCTGCAGGTGAAGAAAAAGTGTTGGCTATACTAGGCGCAGTAAGATCAAATATGATTAGTGGTTTAATCACTAACGAATATACCGCAGAACGTTTACTCAGCATTGATTGAGTTATTTGAACATTGCATTGTGTATTACAAAATTTTTATAGCGAACAAAACGACCTAATGTCCGATACCGTCTAGTATTGGACATAATAAGAGTGCATTTATGCGCTTTTATTAAATAACATTTAACTACCTATAATTTATATTATGTTAAATAAGGTGAATTAAAAGATATTCTAGGTAAGTAGCTTCTATTATTTACGGTTAACCCCCTATTTTTGGTGTTTTGAGTATTAGTTCTTTTAAGGTTGGTTCTTCAAGGTGTTTTTAATACATTCCCATAAAATTTTAGGAATGATAAATGAATTTAGTCAGCATTGGTTTCTCTTTCTTCTTGGGTTTCCATTTCAGACTTGAGCTCCTCAATGCCAATTTTTTTCTCTAAGCCGCATTTTGACTTCGGAAAGATTATTTTCATACAATGCTTCGATTAGTGTTTCATTTTGAATAAGTAACCTTTCTAGATGATATAGTTCTTCTAAGGCATCATTTATTGTTGTAATGCTTTTTATGCAATCAAGCTTTGAATTATATATCTTCTCAGCATCTTTGAACCTCTTATTGGTTTTCTCACGTATGGTATTAATAAATTCCAAAATACATTTAATATTATCATCCTCTAACTTGGAGTCAAAAACCAAATTAGACAATGAAGTAACCTTATATTTTTCAGTTAGGTGAACAGATTTATATCGAGAAATTAAAACGTACAAATCTCGTTTAATTTTACTTAATTGAACAAGTTCCTCATGCTCTCTAGACATACGCGAATTTTTGTATGTTTTAACACTAATATATACAGCGGAACAACCTATCAAAAAAGTTATCAAGGGTTGAAAAGCATTTAAAATAAGTAAAAAACTCTCTAAAAGTTTAATCAATTTTATTCCTTTATTTAAAATGTGATTATTCAAGTGTCCCTAAACCCTTGGCTTTTCGCAACTAATTTTTTAAAGTATAAATACTTCGCTCAATTGTATTGCAATTATCTAAACCTGTTAGGCAACCTTCTAAGCAATTGGCAGCATTGGCAGCTGAAGCTAGTAATATGCTTGTTAAGGTTAGTGATATATTTATAAATGATTTCATTGTTGTTTTATCCTGTATAAATGAGGATAAAAACCTAACAAGGTTATGTTACAGATATATTTAACTTTATACATATATTCAATAAGTTAATTGCATATATGTATATTTAGCACTTAAGTATTGTGTTTAATTGTTAATTTATTCGTTCCAGTTAATCGGTTAATCGGTTAATCGGTTAATCGGTTAATCGGTTAATCGGTTAATCGGTTAAT